>MDTC01070091.1_pt1 | contig 20134 bp, 20 predicted proteins | sample 811181 | NCBI WGS metagenome assembly MDTC01 (sample SAMN05326644, study PRJNA326480) | marine metagenome | isolation source: seawater | place: Pacific Ocean: North | collected 2011 | reverse complement strand
ATTCGGTCACATTCGTCCATTGGGTATTTATCACCAGTGGAATATGAGTGTAGTATTTGATTTAACAAAGCGGTGTGCGCAAAAGTGGGTGAGGTTTCACCGACGCGCCACAAGCATGTGGTTCGCTACGCTCGTGTGTCATGACGGAAGATGTGAGTCTTCCTTGCTGTATCTAAGATGAGGGTAGGTCCCTCGAACTCGGTGACCAAACACTGGGATCAAACCACCCCATGCGGCTTCTATTAAGAGTAGAGGTCGTGAGCGATGGGGAAACGGCGAAATCATTCGTCAGGTAGGTTTCATGGAGATGAACGAAAGTGAACCATCCGATGAAGCATCGATATGAAAATACGCTGTCAAAACCAGTGGCTGAGCGTACTGCTGGGATGAGCTTTAACAGTATTTGGGTTTGGATAAAGCGGCAGTCGGTGTTTAGGTGGCATGAACATAAAACAGGCTTTGATACGGAACATGAGAACCTGTCGTTCTGGTGTTAAGGGAGAGACCCAAGTGATTAACACCCATAAGGGTTTGAGTACCAAGACAGAGCACAGGGGCGGATCGCTGAGTAGTAGTGATGAAGCTTCTGTAATGGAAGTGGAGCGAAGGCAGCGACTTGTCCGGTTTCAATCGTTGAGTCAACCGGAAACGGGATGAACTGAATGAACGAAACGAAATCCTTTGAAGTCCCGAAAGCCCTCGTTTACGAAGCTTACAAACGAGTCAAGGCGAGTAGACACGTTATCCGGGCGCCAGGCATAGCCCAAGTTTTTACGTAGTAATTGTCTGTATAGGCATTCAAGGAGGAAGTAAGGCGATGTCGTGTTCGCTAAGGGCATTATTTATTCAAAGAATAAAAGGTCTAAATAGTCTAGCGTAATTTGCCTGACAAGGGAAATTGGACCATACAAGCTGGTGAAGGGGAACCACCTATGCGTCACACGCTTGTGGCTCGCTGTGCTCACTTTACCACATGCTGGTTCTGTTTCGGTCCCGTTTACCAAAGCGTTATATGCCCGAAATAATGAAGTCCAACGCTGCGATTATTTCGGAGCGATAAGCTGATAGATCGTAAGTTTCCTTGCCCAGTATAGATCTGTCTACTCCAGCAAGTTGTTGAGTCATAGCAATGTAAGACTTCCCATCAATATCTATTTGTGGGCAAAGCTTGGTAATGGCTGATGCGCCAGAGATTGAAGATGGGCTCATTGGAATCACAATGGTGGTTCTTAGCTCATCGAGAAGGTTCGATTGAATATCAAGTAGTAGTGGGTAAAGCTTTTTTGTTCTGTTGTTTGAGTTTCTGTAGGCGATGAATTGAGCCATTAAAAGGACCTCAGATCATCACTAAAGGTACCATGCTCCTCCACCATCTGGTTGTATGAAGCAATAGTATCTCGATTCTCTTCGCGCCATAGCTCGCGCTGCTTTTCGTTAACTAGTTTAATTAGGGCCGATTCAAGAGTAGCGGATAAATTGATCTTCAGTGACTTGGCTTTTGAAAGTAAATCACTGTTTATACTGACATTTGTCGGCTTTTTGGGGGCCTGGGAATTATAAGATTGTTGCATGGTCTTGCCCTTGTCCACATACTTGTAGGTCTGTGGTGCGCATATATTATGTGCATTAATCATATAATAATCGCATGCGGTGGGCAACCTACGCTCAACTGATGCGGGCGTTAGCGAACCCGTCATAGTTCGGTGCAGTTAGAATCGGAATTTGGGCAAAGGTAAATTGAGGATGAGCTCTATTATCATCATAGGTCACTTAATTGCGTTTCTTGGTTTGTTTTCTCTTTACGCGGGAGCAATGGTTTTTGGAGGTATTATCTTTTTCCTGGGTGGCTTCATTGCAGGAAAGTTATTTATATGTCTGCGCAGTGGTGGCGTTTTGACCATGGTTGTTTCAATTGCATACGGTTACCACAATGAATTTACTCCAACAGTTTTATTTATAATATTTGTTGGTTTTGTTTTCGCGTGTTTCAACACTAAACGACGCTCTGATAACGGTTGGGGTATTGATATGGATTTCTCGTCTTTTGGCTCCAGTTCTGATAGTGGAGGAGACGGCGGTGACTAGCAAGGCGTTATGTGCAAGCAGGCTACATGAAAATCAAAGAGAAAATTATGTGAGCGAACATAAGATTACGCGCTTGAATGGATATCTCGAAAGAGCCCCAGCGATTAGCTGATTGTAAGGGGGTGAGCGACTTCGGTTGCCGAATACTCAACATGATTAAGATCATTTCATTTTTTGCGGCACTGTTAATCAGCCACAATGTCTTTCCCAATAATGATGTCAGAATATTCAATGATAAAGAGTATGGATATTTAGCCAAATATCCAGCCAATTGGATAGCGAAAATTAATAGGTCGGGTCGGGTAATAGCTGATATTGCGAATAGAAGTAATACTGCCGGTGTCAATATTAGAATCTATCGATTTAAAGGGTTCAGTGAGAGAAGTTATATTGATCGCTATGCAGATAAAGTTCAGAAACAGCTCAATGCGCCAGTGAAAGATGTAGATCGCTCATTCATTGATTCACAAGTAGCCTATGATATTTACTTTGATGCAGATGGTCTAAGAAAAGATTATAAATTACATCACCGGATTATACTGTTTTCTGATATGAATATTGCGTTTGTGTTGCAATCTGGCTGTTTGTTGAGAGAGGCTGTAGATGATTGTCAGACTATAGAGTTCGTGATGGACTCTGTTTGGATATATAATCGCTCGAAGCTTAGGGCACCATAGAAACATGCTTGTTATCAATATTGGATTGCAACCTATACCTAAACACCTATCTGACGTCCCTAAGGTGCGCCCGGCCACATATTAGGATGCAAAAATCCCTGTAGGCTGACTCGCATAGTATAGTAATCGGCTTTGCGGGATCTCAATTAGGTTGGGCATTGGTATCAAATATTCGAGTCGGTGTAGATGATCATGCTTGTCGAATCCAACCTGTAATGAGCACTACAACGTGTTGTCCAAACCGTATAGCAAAGCGAATTATTGGAGTATGGGCACCAGCACTGTATTAACTCTTCTTGCTAGCGTCACTATTCGACCAGTCGGAAACAGATCAATGAATAATGACAATTCAATATTACAGCGTGATCGTTACGCAATGACGCCATTCGTGAGGATTCATCGGAAGGCTGTCAGTTCATGCAAGAGTAAATTCAGGATCGTCATTTGAAAGTAAAATTGGATCTTTACCTCTGGTATAGTTTCCTTGGATGGTGAAAGTGAATCTGCATGTAGGCCGATGTCTATGATCACACGACCGCTTGTCTTGAAATTTCAGTTGAGCGTTGGTGAATCGAATCCTATGCATAAAAGAACAATCAAGTTACCCATCTATGCATCACTGGTTTTGTGGTCATGTGACTGCACTCCTTTTACTGCTTAATCGGCTTTATCACGCTTGGCTTCTTATAGTGCCGCTATGCATTGAGGAATTGAGATGTTCGACTTTATTAAAATACTTATTTTTGGTGGCGTAACCGTTGTAAATAGTAGCCCGGTGACATTACATGATGAGCCGACCGTTATAGCACTTGATCAGAGACTCAAGGCTATCAATTGCTCGGCTTCTATTAGTGTTGATGTGACTGAGTACGTAGAAAGCAGAGACTATCGCGACTTTGTACGGCAAATCGAAAGTAAATTTGAGAAGGGCTGTCTGAAGGCTACACTCGGTTCGAAAGATGGTGATGCGGTAATTTTTGATGTGCCATCCGTTGCGTGGGGGTCTCCTGAAGACGTCTCAATTAATCTTAGAGCAGGCAGCGGACTATCTAGTGGCAGCAGCTTTGAGGTGCTGACAATAGAGTCGTGCCTGCCGCTTAGTTCTACTACGATAAAGTGGTATAACTATGGAAAATTCAGCTGTGAACCTTAAGAATACTGAGCAATCTTCCAACTGTACAAGCTGCTTGTATGGGCTGCTGCTGCCCCTGGTATTATGCGAGTGAGGTAACGGCAGAGCCTTTAGATTGCCTGTCAAATCATGATTCGATTATCAGTCTGGATAACGGATTGGAGCGCCTACCCCTAACATACACCAGAACCAGGCGATTATTCTTTAGAGCCTGTTTGGTGTTTCTACATACAAACGGAACTTAAATTCTGTAGTTTGGTCATCTTCTATAGAGAGGGTGGCCATGAAGAATGCGTTGATTGGAGTTTTGTTTATAACAATATTAGCTGGCTGTGAGAAAGCGGGTGAAGAGCACGTCACTGTGGAGGCTGATATCCAGCCCCCTGTAGAGATGGATAGGTGGATTCCACTGTCAAGAACGGCAGGTATTGCGATATTCGAACCTGGTACATATGACAAGTTGGACTTGTCCGAGATGGAAATATTAAGGTTGAACTCTGAAATGCAGGTGATCGCTCAGGGTGGCCCTGTGAATGGTCGTATACTTTATTATAGAAATGGGGCCTGGCACCCGGTTAACGTGATGTATGAATTGAAGCAGAGCTTAAGGTATGTGCACTAGTCAGAATATGATAAACCCGATCAAGTATCTGCCAGCCTTTGGGCTACACTGAATCGTACTGCGAAGAAAACCTGCTGCAATCTCTACCGGTAATTATGCCAGTGTTTCTACTCCGAAGTGCCTCCACTTATGCGCAACTGTGTAAACGCAGTGTGTTTGATGTTGGATGTTTAGAGCGTGCTTTGTATGAAATTCTATAGAGAGAATCAATATCGACCAAGGTGTGAAGGTCTTTTTAGCGATTATAGGGAGAAAATACACCGTCTGATTCCAAGTGCAAGAGTGGAGCACATTGGATCATCCTCAATCCCAGGATTAATTTCCAAAGGTGACTTAGATATCTTTGTGGGAGTGAATCCACAGGTTCATGAAAGATCCGTTACGATGTTGACTTCTCTCGGATTTAAAATAAAAGAAAATACGTTGAAAACACCAGAGTTGTGTATGCTAGGCAGGGAAGATCAAGATGTGGCGTTGCAAGTGGTGGTCAATGGATCTCGATATGAGTTTTTCATTGAATTTAGAGATAAATTAATACAGTCGCCAGAGTTATTGAAAAGGTATAATGATTTAAAAAAATCCTGTGTGTCTTTAGGGGTTGATGAATATCGCGAGAGAAAGTCAAATTTTATCGAGCAGATACTGGGGCTTGATCGGATTCGATGTTGAAGCTCCGTATACACACGATGATGTATTAATAGTCGCTAGGGCCTATCCCGGTTCCTGTATGGATAGGTAGGCGGAAAGTCGGTGTAGTTGGAGTTACATTTTAGTGTCACTTGATATCAACGTTGATAAGCAGTAGTTATCAAACTGATACTCAGCCAGAGTGTATTATGAAAGCTTATGAAATTTAACCATATTGGCATTCCTGTTACGGGTAGGTTTGAGGGGGAAATGGATCTTCCTCACTTGCAGATGACCGTATCTGATCATGAGAATAACCCCTATGGAATTCAGTGGCAGCGTTACTGGGAAGGTGCACCCTATCCTGAAATAGTTAAAACGATTCCGCATGTGGCTTTTGTAGTAGAGAATCTGCGGCTTGAACTAAAGGGTAGGAAGGTTATAGTTGAGCCAAATTCACCGAGTGATGGCTTAACCGTAGCGTTTATTGAGGTAAATGGTGCACCGGTTGAGTTAATGGAATATGAGAAGTAGATATATCTCTATGTTAATAGAATTGCGTTTATAGTTTATCTGGCGCTGCTTTCTAACAAGGTAATGACTGATTCGATGAAATGATCAGGTATCGATTTACAAACCAAAAATGCCAATAGTCATGAGTATGACTGGCAGTGTATTTCAAGGAGTCGATCGAATATGAAATTAGGCAGCACTGTGCCTATACTGCGGAGTTTTGACGAGGCCAAGGCCAAAGAGTTCTATATGGATTTTCTTGGTTTCAGTTTGGATTGGGAGCATCGCTTTGACGTTGATGCGCCCTTGTATATGCAGTTATCAAAAAATGATTGTGTTTTACATTTATCCGAGCATCATGGAGATAGCTGCCCGGGAACCGCCTTGCGCATTCAAACATCCGGTTTGGATGAGTTTCAACAGCAGTTGCTCGGGAAGCGGTACAAGAACTCGCGGCCCCATATACAAGAGATGCCTTGGGGCAGTAAAGATATGACCATTGCTGATCCATTTGGCAATAAATTAACGTTCACTGATTCAGTTGGTTAGTTCCATAGGTCGTCAATATTCATTAGGATCAGAAAGAGAAAACAGGGAGGACTTATGAAAGGTAAGTGTTTGTGTGGAAGTATCGAGGTGGAGGCACCCGATCAGACGGATCTCGGGGTATGTCACTGCACTATGTGTCGGCGTTGGACTGGTGGACCGATGTTTGCGGTACATTGTGGTTCCGATGTGAAATTCATTGGTGATACACCCACCCGTTACCAATCCTCCGACTGGGCCGAACGTGGCTTTTGCCCCAAATGTGGTTCCCATCTTTTCTACTATCTTTTGCCTAATAATGAGTACGTGCTCACTGCTGGATTGTTTCAGGATCAGGAATTTACGTTTTCCAGTGAAATATTCATTGATGAGAAGCCAAGCTATTATGAGTTTGGTAACCAAACCAATCAGTTAACAGGGCAACAGGTGTTCGAGCAATATTCTCCAGATTGACCGGGCTTTACCTGTTGTGCGGAGTACGAAACATCAGTGGATGCCCGATTGAATTTATGGATGCAATGCAAATGCAATCTCGTTCTTTTTTATCATTACCCGTCTGCCTGCTGGTCAGTATTATGCTAACCGGTTGCAATACACCGTCGTACAACCCGGATGATCCGGATGAATACGTGGAGTATTGGTGTGATCCGGCACATAGGCAGCGTGCCATACCACCTGATCGGGAATGGCGGCGCAATATCGAATATCAATCTGAAGAGTTGTACCGGCAAGCCTGTATCGAACAGTACCGACTGCATGCCAACTAATTGGTCCTACCTTTGGCAACGCAGTCATTTGGATGAGCGTTCTGGTTGATCATCAGATTTCTTTTTGTAGCGTATAGCATTGGTAGGGGCGAGGCCTGTACCGGAATCAAGGTCCCCAAGTGTATCCCGCTATTCGGGTTTTCGCGGTCGCGGGGCGCATGCTGTTTGCCGCCGCGGCCCTTAATGGGGAAATCTGAGGTGCAAAGTTGAGGTGGTGCTTTGCTCTTCGGCACTGAACAACAAAACGCGCTTCCAATTACCGGATAACTGGTTGATGATGAACCATTCTTTGTTGTGAATTCCACGTCGGAGGCACTATGTGGTTGCAAACGCGTTGTGAATTGAAGTTCATTATTGATGTTCCTACCCCTTTTGTGTTGATGTTGAGGCCCAGAAGTGGCGCGCAACAGTGGGTTGCCAATGAGGAATATCTGCTCAACCCCACTGTACCGGCTTATGAGTTTACCGATGATTTCGGTAATCTATGTCAGCGTCTGGTGGCGCCTGTAGGGCATTTTTCGGTGAATACCTCTGCCCGCATCAAGGCTTCGGATACGGTTGATCAACGGCCGGGTGGCGAGTTCATTGAAATTCAGAATCTACCGGACGATGTTTTTAAGTATCTTCTACCCAGCCGCTACTGTGAATCCGACCGATTCGGCGATATGGCCACGGAGATTACCTATGGGCAATGGCCAGGCTATGACCAGGTGGCGATGATCGAACGCTGGTTACACGATAATGTGCCTTTCCAGCCGGGCACCAGTACCGTGCCGCTGTCGGCGATCGAGGTAAATCTGCAGCAGTCCGGGGTTTGCCGTGATCTGGCTCATCTGGGCATCGCCCTGTGCCGCAGCCTCAGTATTCCGGCGCGCATGGTGGTGGGTTATCTGTATGGATTGCAACCAATGGAAATGCACGCCTGGTTTGAAGCCTATGTAGCGGGGCGTTGGTATACCTTTGATGCAACTCAAATCCGCAAGAATGGTGGCTACGTGTCCATTGGCTATGGCAGGGATGCGGCGGATGTGGCCGTTTATAATCAGTTTGGCCCAGCGGTGTTTCCCATTGAGCAATATGTGAGCGTTGATAGGGTGTAACCTGCGGCCAGGTTTTAACAGGTTGAAAACAAACGGAGAGAGCAAACGGTGAGTGGAAAGACGATAGCTTCTGTGCTGCAGAATGTGATTTTGCCGGTGGTCACGGTGGGCACTGCCACCATGGTGGCGTGGTTGAACTACTCCGTTTCCCGTGTGGATCAAGGATTAAAAGAGCAGATTGCGGCCGTGGATATCGCGATCAAAGAGGCCAGGGACGAGCGCGAAAAAATCAATGCCGAGCGTGAATTCAATTTCAGGATCTATGACCTGGTGCTGAATTCGCTGGAAGAGGGTAATCAGCAGAAGCAGGAAGTGGCCAAGCAATTCGTGTTGGTGATGGTGGATGGGGAGTTACGCAAGCGTCTTTTGGGTGTGTTGGAAGAGGGTGGCACGGAAGAGATCAAACGGGAAACAGCACAAGTCCTGGCGCAGGAACGGGTCTATGAATCCGGCCAGATGGACGTGTTGAGAACCGCTCGTACCACTACACCGTCTTTCAATTGGGAAGATTGGGATTACGATATTTTCTGGTGTTCGGAATCCGGTGAGGGGGCACAACAGCAGGCGGTTTTGATTCAGGACCAATTGTTGAAAGAGGGTGCCGCGGGCCGGATTCGCGTGCGTGAACTGCCGGCTTCCATTAATGCAAAAACCGGGTACAAAATCTCAGGCTATGTGATTCGCCGTGGTGAGTCGGAAACATCCCAGGCCCAGGCGCTGCAAACGCTTTCTGAACAGGTGCTGGCCGATAACGGGTTCCCGGCGGCATTCCAGCAGCAGCTTTCACTTCAGCAAACCAAATGGTATATCAGTGCCTTTGTGTGTCCTTGAACCAGGTGCAGCACCGCTGCAGGTGGAGCGGTCAACCGGTTATGTGCTGGGTGGCGTGAGCCCACTGGGTCAGAAGAAGCGTTTGAAAACCGTCATGGATGCATCGGCCCTGGAATGGGAAACGGTGTTTGTCAGCGCAGGTAAACGTGGCCTTGAAATAGAATTGTCACCGGCTGACCTGAAAGCTTTGTTGGGCGCGGTTGTTGCCAGCATTACGCAATAAATCCAAGCTACCCTACTGCACTTGTATTTTCTCCAGATCCAGGGATTCGAAGTGGCCTTCATTATTGATGACCGCGCCCCAGACCTGATGGCTGGCCTGATGGTCGGAGGCGCTGAAAGACAACGGTTGCCCGATGCCCAAATCGATGTCCTGCATTGCTTCCAGGCGGTCGATCACCTCCTCAACATCAAAGTAACGGCCGCTTTTCTGCAATGCCAGGCAAAACAGGCGTGCCACCACGTACCCTTCCAACGAGACAAACCCCGCTGGTTCGCTGGGATAGTACTGTTGCATGGCTGAGCGGTATTCCAGCACGCCGGTGGCGTAGGCATCGTACATGGGCACTACCTGCGAGACGATGATGCCTTCACCACTATTACTTTCCGACTCGCGAAAGGTTTCGGCCAGTGCCTCCGAGCCCACAAATGATACGTTGGCAATGCGGCCCCGGTAGCCATTGATGGCCATCAGTTTGGTGAAGCGGGCGCTGGCGGGGTAGGTGCCGATAACGATAACCCCCTCCAGACTGGGGAGCAGCGGGCGAAACAGGGCAACGGCATCCATAACCCGGGTGGTATTGCGGGGGTAGGTTGCCGTGGGCAGATCGTGAATATCCACCCCGTATTGAGCAATGGCATTTGAGACGCCGGACAAGCCATCCCGTCCGTAGCTGTCATTCTGGTAAAAAACCGCGATGTTGCTGGGGTTCATCTCCAGGATTTTGACAAAGTAATGTACCAGGGCCGCGGTTTCTTCGGCGTAACTGGCACGGTAGTTAAAGACATAGCGATCCGGTGGATCGTTGCGCAGTAGCTGGGCACCACTGAACGCACCGAACAGCAACACTTTATTGTCGAGAACATGGGGCAGAATGGCTTTGCTGGTAGGGGTGCCGACATTGCCTATGAGGGCGAACACGCCCTTATCCTGATCCAGGAAATCCTCCATATTAGCTTGTGCCTGGGCTGGCTCGTAGCCATCGTCCAGTGCGTGTAAATCGATCTTGCGGCCGTGGATACCGCCCTGTTCATTGATGCCCTTGAAATAAGCCAGCATGCCGATGCGCATGGCCCGGCCCAGCTCCCGCGCGCTGCCACTGAAGGCGGCGCTCATGCCCAGTTTGATTTGATCATGACTGATGCCACGCTGTGGCTGGGCCAGGCCAGTGGCATACATCAGGTGATCACTGACGGTATAGCGCCAGCCTGGCACCAGATAGATTGTCAGTGCGCAGAGGAAGATCAGTGCTGCCGTAATGCCGGGCCAGAACCGACGTGAGTGGCCAGAGGAAGACGTGGCGGGCGCCGGTTGAGTGAATGGCGATGGTTGGCCAGGCGAATGGGGCGAGGAGGCCGCAAGAGAGGGTTCGCGGCTGACGAATGGCGAATTGCCGGCCTCGACGAACGCCGCAATGGAAATGGGTTGGGCAACACCGGGCTCGGGCAGGGAACCAGGCGCCTTGTTTTCCGCCGGGTTGGCGATGGCCGGGGCCACAATACGGGTGCGGTCGTCCATGGCCTCCACTTCGCCACGGGCCCCGCAGCGGTTGAACAATTGCTGGAACCGCTTGGCATCCTGTTGTGAGATATTCTTGCGCAACACCACCCGTTTGCCGCTGAACAGGGTTTTCAGTTGTTGATCCGAAAACTTGAAGGCTTTTTGCAGTTGCTGCTTGCTGGTGTGCGGATCCCCACCGGCCAGCAGTTCACCACGAAACACGAATTGGTAAAGGCTATCGTCGGCTGCTGTGGATGGGGTTTGCTGTGACAACTGCGCAGTCTGGCGGGCGCATATGGAGAACTCCCGCCATAATTCGGCGGTGGAGCCGTAGCGCTGTTCGCGCTCGATTGCCATCGCTTTGTATACCACCGGTTGGAGGATTTCACAGGCAGGGTCCTGCAGTGTGTAGCTGGCAAGAGCCGGCGGTAGCTCTTTCATCTGTTTGTTCATGATGATTTCACGGCTGGCGCCCCGGTAAGGGGCCTCGCCGGTGATCATGAAATGCAGAATGGCACCAATACCGTAAATGTCCGCCAGATGATTGATGTTGGTGCCCCGAATCTGCTCCGGTGCCAGATAACCGGGCGTACCCATCACCGTACCCAGCTGGGTGTGCTTGAGGTTTTCCTCATGCATGGGTTTGCTGATGCCGAAATCCACCACTTTTACCGTGGTGTCGTTACCCGACAGGGTGGCCACCATCACGTTACCGGGTTTCAGATCCCGGTGCACAACATTCTGTTGATGGGCGGCGTTGATGGCGCTGCACAAAGGCTCCATTAACCAGGCAATATTGGCCAGACTCAGCCCTTTCTGCTGGAGCACAATGTCCGCCAGAGACGCGCCTTCCAGGTATTCCAGGATCAGATACACCAGGCCATCCTCGGTGCTGCCAAAGTCCAATACGCTGACGATATTGGGGTGATTCAGATGGCTGCAAATGCGGGCTTCACGCAGGAACAGTTGCACGAAATCCTCGTCGTGAAAACTGGGCAGTAACATTTTGACCACCACTTTACGGGCCAGACTCAACTGTTCGGCCAAATACACGCGGCTCATGCCACCATCGGCCAGCATGCGGTCAATGCGATAGGTTTCTTTAAGGGTGCGGCCGATCAACGGGTCGCTCATGGTCTGCCCTTGGCTTTTTATGGGTCATTTGTTTTGAGTATAGTTGAGAGATTCATACTTTATTTTGAGACTCGGCAAGAAACTGTCTAAACTTAATAGTGATTCTCATCTGGGGAGGGATCTGTGAGACCGGGAGGCCACAGAGCAATTTTTATCGGGGCATTTAATGGAATCCAACACTACATTTAGCGTTCAGTTTACGGGCGAATTTCTGGATCATGTGGATCCACAGCAGGCAATAGAAGCGTTTGCAGCACTGGCCAAAATATCCGTTGCTCAGGCAGGGGCGCTGCTGGGGCAGCCACGTTGCCTTAAAAAACAATTAACCGAAGCGAGAGCGGATACCTATCTCAAAAAGCTTGAGGCCATCGGGTTACAGGTGGTAATGCAGCCGGAGCAGCAGGCACAGCCTTCCCTCGCTTCCCTGAGTCTGGAGCCGATTGATGACCGCTATGCACAACCGGGAATCGATTCTGGTGATTCTCAGCAAACGCCGGTAGACGCGGCGGCGGCCGGTGCTATCACCTGCCCCAAGTGCGGTCACCAGCAGAATTCGTCTGTCCAGTGTGAATCCTGTGGTGTTTACCTGCATAAAGTGAAAGCTACGGCGGAACAGGATGCCGGCGACAAAGCGGTTGTCGGAGCTGCGGGTAAATCCAGTGCCGCCGGGGACGATACTACATGGGAAGAACCACAGGATCCCAAGCCCGTGGCGATAGTCGCGGCGGCGGCGGTGGCACTGGTCAGTGCTTACCTGTGGAAATTGATCGCAGTGGTTACCGAGTATGAGGTGGGCATCGTTGCTTGGGCCATTGGGGGTGCCATCGGTTTTACGGCCATTGCCTTGGGTTCAGTGGGGATTCGTACCGGTGTACTCTGTGGTGTGCTGGCCCTGTGTTCCATTGTGGGGGGTAAATATCTGGTGCAGCAGGCGTTTATGAATGAATTTGTCAGCGAAATTCAAGCGGCCTTTACCGAGGAGGGTTTGGCGGACGCTTACTCTGAACAAATGGAATCGGCCCGCTATTTTGCGGACTACGTCCAGACCGATGCCGAGATGCGCGAATTCATGGTGGAATACGGATACACAGAAGCCACTGACTCGGATTCGGTGACCGATGAGGAGCTGCGCTTTTTTAAAGAGCAGGAAGCACCTTATCTGGTGGAGTATGCGAATAATCCTGTCTCGGTGGATGATTTTACCCAGATGCAAGGGGCTGAACTGGTACAACAGTTCGCTGGATTCAGTACGTGGGATGCGGTGAAAGAGAGCCTTGGCCCCATCGATTTCCTGTTCTTCTTTTTGGGGGTGGGTACTGCATTTCGATTGGGTTCCACCGGGCGTGCCGGCTGAAAGGGTGGCACTAGTCCTGCTGCAAAGGGTAGTACCATTCCGGCCGTGACCGCAGATTATCCTGGGGATATCGATACTCGGGGTTGGGTTCAAACAGCAGAATGTTGAACCAACTGTTTGGCGAGGACAGCAAGGCAATCCAGAAGCGCAACTGTGACAAATTAATCCCGGATTCCACCCATTGCCCTTCACCATTGGCGAGATCCACCGGGTCCATAATGTTGAGATAGCCGGGATTGAGGGGCCGGTCCACCGCCTTGCCTTCGTCGCGCCACCAGTAATGCAGAGTGCGTACCGACCACAAATAGCCGAAATGATAGGCGGTGGGATTGTACTGCCAGGAGGCGATGCGGTCCGGGTTCACCCGATAGTGGTGTTCCCGTTGCTGCACAATATCGGCAGCGCGATCCAGCGCCGCGCGGGCCCGGTTCAGGTGCAGGTTGGCTTGTGTTGTGTCACTTCCGTAGGCGGCCGTTTGCGAGTGCACGGTGGCATACAGGTGGAGCACTTGTTCTGCTCTAAGGGCCGTGATCTCCATGGCATCTTTGATCTCCAGATAGAGTTTTGTGGCGTTGGCCGGAATGCGTTGTTGCAACGCCTGCAGGCGATTGAATTGCTCGCGCAGCTCACGGGCGGTGGTGGTCAGCAGGGGGTGCAGTTGAGTCTCGAAATTAATTTTCCGGCTGGCAGGCAGCAATGGATTGTCCAACTCCAGCATACCCACCTTGCGGGGTTGGGTTTCCAGCATACCCAGTAGTTTGGCAACGTCATCCCAGGCTTCCCATCCCTGCAGGTAGGCCTGGGCGTTAAGCAGGGCTGGGTTTTCAGGGGCCACGCCATTCACTTCACCCTGAATAAACAAACGTTGCTGCAGATCAATCCAATCCAGCAGAATCGCGGTGACATCGGTCGCGGTACCGGCGAAGGGTTTCACCACCGCTTGAAGCGCGTGTTCCAGAGCCGTTTTATGGTCTGGAATGTTGAGCAGGGGATTCCAGGCCGCCCGTGCTGTGATGACATCATTGAGCCAGTAGCCCCATTCCCAACCACTGGAAAAGTTGACCTGGCCCTGAATGGGATTGCCGTTGCTTTCATCGCGGGCAATCAGGCGCAGATCAAACAGACGCCGGTCGGCGTACAGCGGCAGGAACAGGGGTACATCGATATCGTAACTGACCCAATAGGCGGTTTCCGGATAATAAAGTACCTCCCGCCGGCCGGCTTCCAGGCGCAGATAATCATGCATAAAGTTAAAGTTGTCGTTACTGTAGGTGTACGCAGGGCCTTGCAGATCGTAGTACTGCACGGTATGGGGCATGACCCCCAGCAAGGGATCGGCGTAGTAGGGTAGAAAGTTAAAATTCAGGGGCTTCCCCGTGCGTGGATCCGTAAAATTCTCCGCTTGTTGGTCTTGGGTACAATGTACTTTTACATAGCTGCGTTTGCCGTATTGTTGCCAGCTGTAACGGGCCACCTCGTTCATCCAGTCCAGCATCAGTTGGTCATCGGGGTGAGTGAATTCACTGAACCCCATTTCTATTTCGAAGTAATCGAAGCCCGCCCGATCGAGCCAGTCAATGGCGGAGCGAATTTGCTCAAGCTCGTTGCCGGACTGCCGCACCATGGTCCAGGCGTGTTGCTGGCGAAACACGATGGGCGCATCGATGCCCACCGCCAGGCCCCATTGGTGGGCCATGTCCACCAGAATATTGAGGCGTCGCTGGCGCTCGGGGCTGTCGGCAAAGGGCTGCCAGGATTCCGCCATCAGCAGAAACCATTCCACCCGGTTCTGGCGGTTGGCCACCGCCCATTCCAGAAAGCGCTCCCACTCCGTCAGCAGGGCTTCCCAGCCCGCCAGATCATCTGGCCCCTCGGGCCCCCAGCCATTCAAAACATGGGTTAATTCCAGCGGATGTTGAGTGTGGATGTGCCAGGCACGGATAGGCCAGTGGGGGGATTCCTGTTGCGCGTGCAGGCCCGTCCAGTTCAGTGCCGATGGTAAGGTCGGTTCCAGTGGGTGTAGAAAGGCGAAACCCAGTTGTTCCAGCAGGGCATAGGCTGCGTAGAGATCGCCTATGTTACGCCCTTCTTGCAATAGATTATGCTCTTCACCCGGGTTCCCCTGGGCGAAAGTGGCCCTGATGATTGCGTCTGAGTTCAGGGGCTTGAGAGGTAGGGTTCGGATGGCAAATGCTTCGGCACGGTTATCTAATAGAGGGGTGTCGCTCCACCGCCGCCAGTCTCCTGTGTTGCCGAAGATCAGTACGCTGGCCCCTGGTGGAAGGTGGTCAAGTGGGTAATCCCCGTCCAGGATGGTGACTGAAGATGCTGATTTCAGGTGCTGCAGAATGTTCATTCTGGGGGATGCGGCGAAATCCTCAGAAAATTTCACAAAGAGAGTCGTTGTTGTTACATCATTTCCCGCATTGTCCCGGGCACCACATCCCGAAAAAACTATAAGCAGCGCAAGCCAGCAAAGCTTGGTAGGAATGGGATGCAGAATACGCGCTGTATTAGCCATAACAAGGGAAGTGTCAGCCCGATTAACGATGGAGAAAGGGTAACATGCCAATGGGCAGGCAGGTTCATACGAAAGGCGGACTCAGCCGGCTTGGGTTCGCAGCAACTAAATACAGAAACTGGCCATCAACTGATGGCCAACTCCTTGATGCGCCGTTTCAAAGCCGCTTTTGACACGTGCAGCTCATCCACCATTTGTTCCAAGTTACCGGCGCAACGTTGATAACTGTTGGTCAACTCGTCCACGCTGAGATCGCCGGCTTTGCGCACATTGGGATTGGCTTCGATCATCTTATACAGCGCCGCGCGGGAGATATTCAGATCCTGAGCGGTGTTTTTCAGATCCCAGCGCTGGCGTTGCAATGCTTCCAGTAACTCCGGTTCATCAATGGTGCTGGGTTTGCGGCGGGGTGGGGCGATGGGATCGGGTTCCGCTGCTTTGACGTATTCACGAATGTTACCCTCAGGTACCGGTGTCTCTTCCTGCTCAATGCCATTGCCGTTATTCTTCAGGTCTTCTTCCGCCTGGCGCTGATTTTCTTCCAGCAGCATCGCTTCCACCCGGGGGGGGATGCTGGTGAAATTGGCCAGGCGATTGTGAATGGCAACCTGGCGGGCAACGTTGCGCATCTGGCGAATATTACCGGGCCAGTCGAATTCCAGGGCGTGGCGGAAAAACTGATACCACAGCATTTCGGAATTGGGGTCCAGTTCCTGATAGTGGCGCTGTTCGGCTATGGCATCGAATTCAAAGCGTAAGAATTCCGACAACAGCAGGCCAATATCCGGTTTGCGCTGGGCCAGGCGGGGAATCCAGATTTCAAAGCCCGCCAATCGTTGCAGCAGGGGGTTGCGGAAATCCTGGCTTTCCAGTTTGCTTTCCAGATCCGCATCGGTGGCGGCTACCAGCCGCACATCCACTTTCAGAGTCTCGGTACCGCCCACCGGGCGCACTTCGCTGGTTTCCAGGGTACGCAGTAAGGCCACCTGAACTTCATCGGGGGCGTCACCGATTTCATCCAGAAACAAGGTGCTGTTGTTGGCCTGGGAAAAGTAACCGGGCTTGTCTTTGTTGGCGCCGGTGAAGGAGCCTTTTTTGGCGCCGAACAATTCCGAGATAGCCAGGGATTCCGGGATGGCACCCACGTTGACTGCCAGCATCGGCCGCGTGCAACGGGGACTGGCGTTGTGCAGGGCACTGGCCACCAGCTCCTTTCCGGTACCGGTTTCACCCCGAATCAGCACCGGCACATTGAGGTCGGCGACCCGGTCCACTGAGCGGCGAATATTTTCAATGCCTTCGCTGACCCCCAGCATTCGGTGCATATTGGGGCTGCGGCGATCCGGTGTCAGGCTGTGCAACACCACTATGACCCGGCCCCCCAGCTCCATGACCACGCCGTTTTTCAGTTGTTCTTCAAAAATGTAGTGCTGGGCGCGGATGTGAATGCCATCAATGCGAATGCCGGTGCCTTCCGGATGGGGGGTAATCAACAGTCGGCCGTTCAGTTGCTGGATGGTGATGGGCTTGCGGCTGATGTAACGATCGTCCAGGCAATAGGTGTTTTTTGAGTAGGGTACACCAAACTCCGGCTCCAGGCGGGACAGGGTAAAGACCTTGCCCTGATCCAGCCCCTCCAGGTAGGTGGTGGCACCGATGCGCTTCCAGTCGCTGTGATAGGCGATGGTCATGGCATACAGGCTGATCTGGCTGCTGAAGCTAACCGGCCGCTCCGCGCCCCACATGGTTGTATCGTTGCTCATTCCCGGCTCACTGCGTGGATGTTGTTATTAGAAGGATGTCAGCTTCGGGATTGTAACGGTGGGGGCCGGAAATTACCACGTGGGCGAACGTTCAGCCGCCGATCAATACCGTGGGGCAACCCATTACAATGGTGCCGCCATGGGCGGTGGAATCCCCCATGCGGGCCGCCGGTTTACCGCCGATCATGACGGTGGCGCTGCCTTTTATGATGCTGTCCGGCGGGCCGACGCAGACGCACATGCTGCCCATGCCCGCCGCCGGCATCTTGCCGATTAACACGGTGGGGGCCGAAGGCATGACAATCGGGCCTCCCACATGGGGAATCGGCACCGGGGCGGGTGTCTGCATGGGGCAAACGTGGTTGTCACCGATGCGGGCTGCGGGCTGTCCCATGGTTGGTCCTCCAGAAAAAAGTTAGTTGATCATCACCAGGCCGCCCTGCATTTTCAACATGCCGCCGCCTTTTACTTCGGTCATGGCGCTGCCGTTGATTTTCACCATGGTGCCGGTGATGGTCACGCCGCTGGGATCGATCTTGATACTGTTGGCACCCACTTTCAGCTCGATGGACATGTTCGCCTGCAGGGTGATTTTCTGTGCCGATTTGTTGGTAATCGCCCCTGTCACGTCCATGGTTTGTTTGCCGGTTACTTTATGGGTTTGATTGCCGGTGATCTTGAAATCCTGATTGCCCGACACGGACGTTGCGTCATTGCCGGAAACGGAGGTGTCGTTGTCGCCGCCCACGTTCAGGGTTTTGTTGCTGCCGATATCGATGGTCTGGTCGGCGCCGACGCTTTCGCTGTGATTGCCACCCACGTTGGTGCTGCGATCGCCGGCCACATCCAGGGTCTGGTTGCCCTTGCCCAGAGTCTTGCTTTCGTTGCCTTCACTGATGGTGAGGGTACGATCGTTTTTAACCGTGAGGCTCTGGTTGTTTTCAATGTTACCGGTTTCATCCAGATGCACGATGTAGTTGTAGTTCTTGCCGGCCTCAACGTAGATTTCTTCTTCGTTTTCCTTGTCGTCAAAGCGCAGTTCGTTGAATTTCTTGCTCGACGTTTTAATGCCGCTTTGGGTACTGGTATAACCGGGGCCCTGATTGTCCTTATTGTACAACGCGCCCACCACCACCGGCCGATCCGGGTCGCCGTTGATGAATTCCACCAGCACTTCCTGGTTCAGGCGGGGTACAAAACTGGCGCCCCAACCGGCACCGGCGTAAGCCTGTGCCACGCGCAACCAACAGCTTTTGGCTTTGTCCGCCCAGGGAAACTCCACTCTGATCATGCGGTGGGGATCGGCGGTGGCTTTGGAGGCGGATGCATTCAATTCCACCACCTTGGCGGTTAACGGGCCGCGCATCTGCTGTTTGGTTCGGGTGATCGGGGCCCGGTACACCACGGTGGAAGGAATGCAGGTAAAGTTGTTGCGGTATTCGGCATTCTGATCATTCTTGTTGTGGGCAGAATGTTGAATGCGGGTGACCAGATAGGTGTTGCATTCGGATTTCAGGTGGTGCTCCAGGGTAAAGCGGCCACCGGGGAAGAAGCTGCCGGCATAGCCCGAGCCTTTGGCAATGTCGTGGCCGGCTTCCAGACTTTCCAGTTGTACGCCATTCATGCGCTTGTTGCTGGCCACATCGAAATCGTGATCGGCTTCCTTCCCGGATTTATACACAAAATCACTGAATTCCTGCACGGTTTTTTCGCCCGGGCTCTGGGCAAATTTATGCTTGGTGGCCAGTGTCTGTTTGTAGAAATTCTTGGGTGTGTTGTGGTTGTAATCCGACGTTTCAAACGTGCCGGTATGATAGTTCATCTCCCGGTGCCAGCTGAGTACCCTGGCCTTGTCATCCATGTCGGAGCCCACATTGATCTTGACCCTGGATTCCTTGCAATCGGTGTAGGCACTGGTGCTGTCGCCCAATACCATGGTGTGTTCGCTTTCCTTGTGTTCGAAATAGTAAAAGATGCCTTCTTCCTGCATCAGGCGGGTGACAAACTCAAAGTCACTTTCACCATACTGAACGCAGTATTCACGGGTCAGATAGGTGGCACTGGTGTTGTCCTTGAAGTTGCAGAAGTCACCAAACTCACGCAGCACAGAGCTGATGATGTCTTTGGCGCTCATCTCCTCAAAGATACGGTGATGCTGGGATTGGGTGGCAAACCAGAAGCCGGGTACCAGGCGCAAGGTGTATTGGCGAAAATCCCCTTCCAGTTCTCCCAGTGAAAAGCTGTTCACCCGGCCGTGAAAATAACGGGGCGTGTCGGCGTCCTGATGGGTGAGGGTAACGGAGCATTTCTGGCCAATCACATCACTGCTGCTTAAGGCGTGATTTTTTGACAGGATAGTGACCGAAAAATTAAACGGCTGTGAAATCTCCTCGCTGCCCTGCAGCCCGATGGCGATGGCATCTTTGCTGATAAAGCTGGCTGAGATACTGAGAAGTCGATTGTCCTGACTGATTGACATGGCCGGAGCCCCATTACTTTAAGTTGATGAATACGGTAGCCGGATCACAGGGTGGGTGTTGCTCCACCCTGCACCGTGCATACTAAGGCGCGCCTTACTGAGGCTTGCCGGTGGTGAGGTCGTAACCCACTTTCATGTTCTGACCGTTTTTGTTGGTCTTGTCTGCGCCCTGCAGGTCGGCCACGATTTTGGAGTAGCTGAGGCTCATGCTTTCGCCGGGGGCGCTGCCGCCGCTGGCGCTGACGCTGTAAGAGCTGATCAGT
>MDTC01046693.1_pt1 | contig 20134 bp, 20 predicted proteins | sample 811181 | NCBI WGS metagenome assembly MDTC01 (sample SAMN05326644, study PRJNA326480) | marine metagenome | isolation source: seawater | place: Pacific Ocean: North | collected 2011 | reverse complement strand
TTTAGAAATAATAAAATCAAACTTTTTAGAGAACCAAGAAATAAATTCTTTAACAGTTGAAAAACTACTTCCATCAATTGAAAAAGCTACGTCTGTCCTGATTGATATGATTCATAATTCTGGAAAACTATTAACCTGTGGTAATGGAGGGTCTTCTGGTGATGCTCAACATATATCATCAGAGTTTGTTAATAGATTTGAAATTGAAAGAACAGAATTACCAGCAATATCATTAAATTCAGATACAGCAACCATCACTTCAATTGCTAATGATTATGATTATAAATATATTTTTTCAAAACAAATTAATGCGCTTGGTAAAAAAAATGATATTTTAATGGCTTTTACCACTAGTGGTAATTCTAACAATATCCTTGAAGCTATTAAATCAGCTAAAAAAAAGGAGATGGTTACTATACTCGTCTCTGGTAATAATGGCGGTGAATCTAAAAAAATTCTTGGCGCTCATGATATTGATATTATTATTCCTCATACAAGAACTAGCAGGATACAAGAAATGCATTTAATTATAATTCATGCTATATGCGAATGCATAGATAAGAATACAAATAATTAAGATTACATCTCTTTTTCAGTTTCACTTAAACTAGCCTGAAAAGAGTCGCGACTAAAAATCTTTTCTGAATATGCATCAATAATTTCCTTATTTTCCTTTATCTTCATACCCAAGCATTTAATTCTCCACAATAATGGTGCCAAACTACAATCAACTAAACCAAAGTCTGTGCTCATAAAAAAATTATCATTAATTAGGGGGACTATTTCTAAAAAATAAGATTTAATTTTATCTTGGAAGGAATTTTCAAGAGTTCCATCTTTATATGCTTTGTTAAATTCTGGGTACCATTCATTTTCAATCTTATCAAGCGCTAATCTAAACTTAGCTCTTGCAACAGGATCAACTGGTAATAAAGGAGGATGAGGAAACCTTTCATCTAAATATTCAATTATTACTCTTGAATTTTGTAAAACCAAATCTCTATCAACTAGTGTTGGAAAATCATCATATGGGCTTATAGTTTTTATTTCTTCAGATATATTATTTATATCAATTTCATGTAATTCTGCTGATATTTCTTTTTCCTTAATAACTAATCTTGTTCGATGACTATGTAAACAATCCGGTAAAGAAAATAATAAAATTGCGGATCTACGATTTGCTAATGATGTCATACTATTTTACGTCCTTCCAATATTCAATTTTTAATAAAAATGCTACAAAAGAAAAAATAACTAGGAACATCATAACCCAAAAACCTATTCTGTATCTATCTAATTGAGCAGGTTCAGACACATAAGTTAAGAAATTTACTAAATCTGTTATTGATTGCTTATATTCTTTCTCAGTCATATTACCTTTTTTTACATATTTAAACTCGGATAAATTATCACTAGTTGGCTCTTTTATTCCTTCCATCCACCATAAAACATGTGGCATGCTAATATTTGGAGATAATGTATTGTTAACACCAAACGGCCTGCTTTCATCTTTATAAAATGATACTAAAAAAGTATAAAGCCAATCTGGTCCTCTCGAACGAGCAATTAATGTTAAATCAGGGGGCATAATACCAAAAGCTTCTTTTGAATGATCTGGGTTAACAGCATTTAGTATAAGAGAGCCTATTTTAGTTGGTTTGTTATTCTTATCAGTAGTAAAAATTAAATTTTCTTTAATTGTTTCTTGATCAAGTGACAAGTGATTTATAAATTTTATATACCTTTGGTATTTAAGGCTATGACAACCAAGGCAATTATTCATAAATATTTTAGCTCCTCTTTGTAATGATGCTTTATTATTCAAATCGATTAAAACTGTCTGTAATTCCGAATTAGAGGATGCTCCAACTAAAGCTGAATGAAAAATCAAAGGTAAAATAAGAATATACTTATTCATGCATTGTGACTCTATCAGGAACGCTTTTGGTTTTTTCTTTGGGGCTAATAAAATACAAAGCTACAAAGAAACCAAAATATATCAATGTAAATAATCGTCCTACCCAAGTAAGGATTGGTGTTACAGGATTCATGCCAATATAACCTAACCCAATAAAACTGATAGCAAAAAAAGTTAATAAGATTTTATAGATTCTTGACCTATATTTTATTGATTTTACAGGACATCTATCAATCCAAGGGAGTAAAAATAATACGAAAATTGCTAACCCCATTGCAAGAACTCCTCCAAATTTATCAGGAATAGCTCTTAAAATTGCATAAAAAGGAGTGAAGTACCATACCGGCACAATGTGTTCTGGTGTTTTTAAAGGATTAGCAGGAACAAAGTTATCTTTTTCAAGAAAATATCCTCCTAGTTCTGGTAGAAAAAAAACAATGAATGCAAAAATAATCAAAAAAAACGATAATCCAAAAATATCTTTAACTGTGTAATAGGGGTGGAATGGTATACCATCTAAAGGAATGCCATTTTCATCTTTATGATTTTTAATTTCTATGCCATCTGGATTATTAGACCCTGTTGTATGTAATGCAGCTAAATGCAAATAAATAAGTGCAAATAATAATAAAGGTAATGCTATAACGTGAAAAGCAAAAAACCTGTTAAGAGTAGCATCGGATATTACATAATCACCTCTTATCCATAATGCTAACGATTCCCCAATAAATGGAATTGCTCCAAACAAAGATATTATTACTTGGGCTCCCCAATATGACATTTGACCCCAAGGTAACAAATACCCCATAAAAGCTTCAGCCATCAATAAAACAAAAATAAGCATTCCAAAAATCCAAAGTAACTCTCTTGGGTTTTTATAAGAGCCATACATCATTGCTCTAAACATATGCAAATATATAACTATAAAAAAGAAAGATGCTCCTGTAGAGTGCATATATCTTATCAACCAACCCCATTCTACATCTCTCATAATATACTCTACTGACGCAAATGCTTGAGCTGCATCAGGTTTATAATTAATAGTTAAAAATATACCAGTGACAATCTGAAGTATAAAAATAAATATTGCCAAAGCTCCAAAATAATAAAAAAAATTGAAATTTTTAGGCGCATAGTATTGAGATAAGTGATTTTTAACAAAATTACTGACTGGCAATCTTTCATCTATCCATGCCATAAACTTATTCATTACACGTTCTCTCCATTTTCACCCACGATGATTTTAGTTTCGCTAACAAAATAATACGGTGGTACTTCTAAATTATATGGGGCAGGCATTCCCTTGTGTACTCGTCCTGATAAATCAAATTTTGACCCATGACATGGACAAAAGAAACCTCCTTTCCAGTCAAGACCGAGCTCTTTTGATTTTGCATTTGGTTTATATAAGGGAGAACAACCTAAATGTGTGCAAACTCCAAGTAATACAAGATATTCAGGTTTAATAGATCTGAATTTATTTTTTGTATAACTAGGTTGATGCTCTTCTAATGATTTTGGGTCGCTTAATTGATCATTACTTTCTAAAGTTTTATCAATCATATTTTGTGTTCTTCTAACAACCCAAACAGGCTTTCCTCTCCATTCTACTATTTTATATGAACCAGGTTGTAAATTAGATATGTCAACCTCTATTGGAGCTCCTGCCGCTTTTGCTCTTGTGCTTGGTGACATTGTTTTAAGAAATGGGATAAGAGCAAAAACTCCACCTACCCCTCCTAATACTTGAGTAAAAGTGGTTAAAAATTTTCTTCTATTAGATGGTTTTCTTGATTCAGTCATTCGTAAGTAAACTTGCCATTCTCAATCGCGTATATCCTAACATATTTTTATAAAAAAAGGTTAAATAATATATAATATAGTTGTACACATTAAGTAAGAGATAAATGAAAGAATTAAAGAATTATATATTAGTCGGTATATTAACTGGGTTTATTATTTATTTTATCAGTCCTAGCATATTTGGAAATCGTATAGAAATAATTGAAGCCGACCCAGTTAAATCAACTGTTGCCAAAAAACATGTTAGCTATCATGATACGGTAAATAAAGTAAATAAATCAGTTGTATCAATTTATACAAAAAAATCTATTCAAAAAAATACTTTTTATATAGACCCAAAAGATAAAATTCTTAGAAGAAAATCACTAATTCCTACCGGCCAAGGATCAGGCGTGGTTGTGAGTTCCCAAGGTCATATTATTACAAATTTTCATGTAATAGCTAATTCTGATGAGATATTAGTTAGGGATTATTTAGGTAAAGACTATGCTACTGTAATTATTGGAATTGACCCATTAACTGACCTTGCAATTTTAAAAATTAATCATAATACTAGTCCAATTACTTTTGGTAAAATTGGACAAGTTAAAATTGGAGATGTTTCTTTGGCTATAGGAAATCCTCTAGGTATTGGACAGACAATTACGCTTGGTATTGTTTCTGCAACAGATAAAGAAATCGGACCCGGAGCATACTCCTATCAAAGATACGTTCAAACAGATGCTGCTATAAATCCAGGTAACTCTGGAGGGGCTTTGGTAAATACAAATGGGGAACTTATTGGAATTAATACTTCCATAATGACTCAAGGGGGAGGTTCTGATGGAATTGGTTTTGCAATACCAGTGGATACAGCAAAATATGTATTTTCAGAAATAATAGAACATGGTGAGGTTATTAGAGGTTTTATAGGTATAGCTGCAGATCCTTACTATAGAGGTAATGGTATTTTAATAAAAGGAGTATATAAAAACGGCCCAGGAGATGATGCCGGCGTTAAACCAAATGATATTATAAAAAAAATTGATGGTATACAAGTTCAAGAAGTAAAAGATATACAAAATATTATTGGTAAATCTAAACCCGGAAATATGACTTCTATGGAGCTGCAAAGAGAAAGTGATATTTTAACAGTAAATATTATAATTGAAAAAATGAACTATGGTTTAAAAGAATAATAATTTAATCTTCTCTTAGTTTTGCGGATAATGCATGTGCTTGCAAACCTTCTGCCAGGGCCAATGAAACAGAAATCCTACTGAACTCTTTAGCTGTTTTCTTTGAAACATTTATAATACTAGATCGTTTTTGAAAATCATATACTCCTAAAGGAGATGAGAATTTTGCTGAACCAGATGTTGGTAACACATGATTAGGTCCTGCACAATAATCTCCAAAAACTTCAGGGCTGTATTGGCCAAGAAATATAGCTCCTGCATTATTAATCATTTTCAATAAACTTTTATTATTTTTTGTCATTATTTCTAGATGCTCTGGGGCAATTTTGTTAACGATATTAGCAATTTCACTATTATTATTTGCTTTAATAAATATCCCTCTTGATTGAAAAGATTTAATAATAATTTTTTTTCTCAAAAGCAATGGTAATAGTTTTTTAATCGATGATTCAACATCATTGATGAGTTTTTGATTAGTTGAAATTAATATTGGTTGAGCAAGCTCGTCGTGTTCTGCTTGAGAAAATAAATCTAATGCAACCCAGTCTGGATTATTAGATTTATCTGCTATTATTACAACTTCTGAAGGCCCTGCAATATTATCTATTCCAACATCTCCATATACGATTTTTTTTGCCAATGACACATAAATATTTCCAGGACCAACTATTTTATCTACAGAAGGAATGTTTTTAGTCCCATATGCCAAAGATGCAATAGCATGGGCTCCTCCCATACGAAAAATCTTATCAACTCCACATAAATCAGCTGCAACAATTGCAAGTGCGTGGTCATCAATATTATTGATTGGACTAACCATAAAAATTTTTCTTACTCCAGCAACTTTAGCGGGAATTGTATTCATTAATACTGTTGATGGATATGAAGCTTTTCCACCTGGAACATAAATACCAACAGAGTTAATTGGAGTTATTTTTTCTCCTAATATCGTATTATCTTTTGAAAATGACCAGCTTGAACTCAATTGTTTTTTTGAAAAATAAGTAATTCTTTTTATAGCTTTCTTTAAATTACTCACTTGGATTTTTGATACATGTTTATAGGCTTGTTTTATATCATTTTTAGAAATTAAAATGTCTTTTATATTTTTTATGTTAAAGCTATCAAATTTAGAAATATACGAAATTAAAGATTTGTCTCCTTTGTTTTTAATATTAGAAATTATTTTAGAGACTTCATTTTGAACTTTTATATTAACAGTTTTTTTAATTCTAATTCTATCTAAAAATTTTTTTTCAAATCCTTTTTCTGTTGTTTTTAATTTTAAAGTATTAAATTGCATAATTATTTTTTTTGATCAATTGCTTTTGAAACTTCATTAATTAGTAATTCTGTCTCATCCCATCCAATACACGCATCAGTAATACTTTGGCCGTAAACGAGATCTTCTTTTTTATTCACATCTTGCCTTCCTTCAACAAGGTTGCTTTCTAACATAATACCGCAAATAGAGTTATTTCCATTTAAAATTTGATTAACTATATCTTGAACAACCAATCTTTGCTTTTTATAATCTTTTTGACTGTTTGCATGACTCGCGTCTATCATTATACTGTTATTCAAAGAATTATTAACAAGTGTATTTGAAACATTCTCCACATCTTCAGATGTATAATTAGCATTTTTTCCTCCTCTTAAAATTACATGACAATCAAGATTTCCTTTAGTTGAAAATATTGCTGATTTTCCTTCTTTTGTAACAGATAAAAAATTATGTGGCTTACTAGCAGCTTTAATGGCATCAATTGCAATCTGTATACCTCCATCTGTTCCGTTTTTAAAACCTACAGGACAAGATAATCCTGATGCTAACTCTCTATGGCTTTGACTTTCTGTGGTTCTAGCGCCAATAGCTCCCCAACAAATCAAATCAGATATATATTGTGGACTTATTAAGTCTAAATACTCGTGTCCTGCTGGCATGCCTTTTTCTGCTAAATCTAACAATAAACTACGCGCCATCTTAATTCCTTTGTTTATATTAAAGCTATTATCTAAGCCAGGATCATTAATAAGTCCCTTCCAACCAATAACAGTTCTTGGTTTTTCAAAATAAACTCGCATGACAATTAAAATATTTTTTGAAACTTTGTTTTTTATTGCTAATAGTCTGTCTGCATATTCTGTAGCAGCATCAACATCATGAATAGAGCATGGGCCTATTACCATTAATAGCCTATTATCTTTTTTATTAATTATATCAATAATCTCTCTTCTAGATTCTACGACCGTTTCTGTAGCTTTGTTAGTCATTGGTATTTCGCTAATTATTTCAATAGGAGACACCAATTCTTTCATTGAAGAAATTCTTAAATCATCCGTTTTCTTGTTTATATTCATTCTATTTTTAATTAATTTTGTTTAAAAAATTATCAATATTTTTTCTATTTATTTTATATGATGTTTTATTAACAATAAGTAATGATGTTATTTTTTCAATTAATTGTAATTCCACTAGTCCATTATCTTTAAGGGTTTTACCAGTTTCTACTAAATCTACAATGACATCTGATAAGCCTAATACTGCAGCTAACTCAATAGAACCATATAATTTTAATACTGAACATGGCAAGCCTTTGTTTTGAAAAAATTTTTTCGTTATTGATGGGTACTTTGTTGCAACCTTCATATTATTTACTAATTTTTTTTCTTTTTTGCCTGCAACAACAAGTTTACATGCTGCAATTTTTAAATCTTTTAGTCTTAAATGACTATTAGCATTTGTTTCTAATAAAGTATCTCTCCCTACTATTCCAAGATCAACTTTTCCAGATTCTATATAAACAGGTACATCGCTAGCTCTAACAATCATAATATCTAAAAATTTTAAATTAGTTTTAATAATTAATTTTCTGGAGGCATGAGGTGACTCTAAACACTTAATATTAGATTTTTCTAATAACTTGAGTGCTTCTTCAAGAATTTTTCCTTTCGATATAGCTAGTAATAATTTTTTCATAACGATATTTTTACATTGGTACTCTTAATATATCTGCCCCTAATTGTTTTAATTTTTCTTCTATGCAATCATATCCTCTGTCAATATGGTATATTCTTTCAATTTCCGTTATTCCTTTAGCAGCAAGCCCTGCTAAAATTAAGCTAGCAGATGCTCTCAAATCTGTTGCCATTACTTGAGCTCCGACTAATTCTTCTCCACCGGTTACTATTGCGCAATTTTTATCCAATTTAATATCTGCCCCCATTCTAGACATTTCCTGAACATGCATAAAGCGATTTTCAAAAATATTTTCTTTTATGACGCTTACGCCAGATGCTATTGTATTTAATGCTGTTAATTGAGCCTGCATATCAGTTGGGAATAAAGGATAAGGTCCAGTTTCAATATTTACAGACTTTGGTCTATTCCCTTTCATATCTAAAGATATTGTAGATTTAGTTGTGGTAATTTCAGCTCCAGCTTCTCTTAATTTTTCTATAATTACTTCAATATGAGATGGAACTGCATCTTTAATTGTTATTTTGCCTCCAGTAATTGCTGCTGCTACAAGAAAGGTACCTGTTTCAATTCTGTCAGGTAAGGCGTTGTACGCTATACCTTTTAGCATATTAACTCCTTCAATCTCAATAACATCTGTACCTGCTCCTTTAATGGATGCTCCCATAAGGTTTAAAAAATTAGCTAAATCTACAACTTCAGGTTCTTTAGCTGCATTAGATATAGTGGTCTTTCCTTTTGCAAGAGTTGATGCCATTAATAAGTTCTCAGTACCCGTAACTGTGGTTTGAGGGAAAACAATGTTTGCTCCAATTAGTTTTTTGCAGCTAGCACTTATATATCCATTGCTTATATCAATATCTGCACCCATTTTAGCGAGGGCGTCAAGATGCATTTCAACTGGTCTGGTTCCAATTGCACAACCTCCGGGTAAAGAAACCTTAGCTAATCCAAATCTAGTTAATAAAGGTCCCAAAACTAATATAGATGCTCTCATAGTTTTAACCAAATCATATGGTGCATAGAAATTATTCATGGTAGATGAATCAAGTTCGATATTCATTTGCTCATCCATAGTTACAGTTACTCCCATTTGGCTAAGTAATCTAACAGTGGTGGTGACGTCATGAAGGTGCGGAACGTTTTTTATAGTAACACAGCCATCTGATGCCATTACAGAAGCACATAGCATTGGTAAGACAGCATTTTTTGCTCCCGACACTGACACCTCACCATTTATGGGGTTCATACCTTTAATTATTAATTTATCCATATTTGTCTTTTAAATACTTCTATGATTCGATATTCTAAAATCTTATAGAGAATAATGCCATGAATAAAATTATTTCAAAGTTATATTTCAATCAAATATTGCATAATCCGAAAAAGGTCATTATATCTTTAATAGTAGTGCTAGCTATAATGTCACTATTTATAACTAACTTTAAGCTCGATGCCTCAGCAGACTCTCTAATACTAGAAAATGACGAAGATTTAATAGTATATAGAAATACTGTAGAACGCTATGAAACAAAAGAATTTGTGGTTTTAACATACACTCCTAAAATTGGATCAGTGTTTGATTCTAAACATTTAGATTTAATACAAAAATTAAAATCTAAGTTACTTAAAGTTAATGGAGTAAATTCAATTATATCAATCACAGACATCCCTTTAGTTGAAAGTTCCAATATTCCTATTGTTGAGTTAGTTAATAATGTGCCAAATATATTATCAAAAGAAGTTGATGCTAAAAAAGCTAAAAAAGAGATTTTAAGCAGTCCTATTTACAAAAATTTAGTTATTAGTGAAGATGGGAAAACAACTGCTTTACAAATTACATTTAAAAATAATAAAGAATTAATAAATTTAAACAAAATAAAAACACAGCTAATTACTAAAGAATCTCAACATAAAATATCTGCAGAAGAATTAATGGACTTGGAAAAAATAAAAAAAGAATATGCACAAATAAAATATATGCATGATGAGAATATGCATAATATGTTAATAAAAATAAGGACAATTAAATCTAATTTTGAAAATAACCATAATATAGAAATTAGAATGGGAGGGATTCCAATGATTGCAGATGACATGATTGGGTATGTAAAAAATGATCTGATTAATTTTGGCATTGGTGTTTTTATATTTATTGTTGCAACTTTAATAATAATTTTTAGGAATTTAAAATGGGTAATCCTACCTCTATTAAGCTGTGCTTATGCGGTTACTATTATGATAGGTTTATTGGGATTAATGAATTGGCAAGTAACTGTAATATCTTCTAATTTTATATCTCTCATGTTAATTTTAACTCTTTCGATGAATATACATCTTATAGTGCGTTATAGACAATTATGTCAACTTTCACACGATACCCAATATAAGTTAGTCTGTCTTACAACAGAAAAAATGGTGTGGCCTTGCCTTTATACAGGCTTAACAACCATAGTTGCTTTTGCGTCATTGGTATTTAGTGATATTAAGCCTGTCATAGATTTTGGATATATGATGGTATTAGGCTTGAGTGTTACTTTTCTAACTTCTTTTTTGCTTTTGCCTTGTATTTTATGTTTATTACAAAAAGAAATAACACAAAATAAAAATGAAAACAAAGAGTTTCTAGTTACAAAAAATCTTGCAAACTTTACTATTAATAACGGCCACCACGTTATTATTCTTAGCATATCTCTTTTACTGATAACGCTATTTGGGATTTCACAACTAAGAGTAGAAAACAGTTTTATAAATTATTTTAAAAGTAATACAGAAATTTATAAAGGGATGAAGCAAATTGATGACAAATTAGGTGGCACAACTCCTTTGGATGTAATAATTAAGTTTAAAGAAAAACCAGAAGATTTTATTGAAGAAGATGATTTTGGAGCTGACTTACTTGATGATGAAGAGCCGACAGATTCTGAGTGGTTTACAGTTAGAAAAATAGATAAAATAAAATTGGTTCATGATTACTTAAACAATTTACCTGAAATTGGAAAAGTCCTATCACTAGCTTCCACTATACGAGTTGCTGAAAAAATTAATGATAATAATAAGCTTGATAGTTTAGAGATGGCTTTATTATATAAAAGAGCCCCTGATGAGATTAAAGACATGGCTGTGAATCCATATGTTTCAATTAAAAAAAATGAAGCACGAATAAGTGTTAGGATTTTGGATTCAAAAGATGATTTAAGAAGAAACGAGCTGATTAAGAAAATTAATTACGACATGGAACATAAGTTAGGTTTTGAAAAAGAGTCATATTTCTTAACTGGTATACTTATATTATACAATAATATGCTCCAAAGTTTGTTTGAATCACAAATTTTGTCTTTAGGGTTTGTAATGTTAGGTATAACTTTTATGTTTATGATTCTATTTAAATCAGCTTTGCTATCATTTATTGGAATCATTCCAAATTTACTCGCAGCAACCTTTGTATTAGGTTTAATGGGTTTGATTAATTTGCCATTAGATATGATGACAATTACAATTGCTGCCATAACAATCGGTATAGCGGTTGATAATAGCATACATTATATATACAGATTTCGTGAAGAATTTTACTTAACTAAAGATTATAAAAAAGCTTTATATAATTCTCATGATAGTATTGGAAGGGCAATATTTTTTACAAGCATTACAATTATATTTGGTTTTTCAATTTTAGTATTATCTAACTTTATCCCAACTATTATATTTGGATTATTAACCGGTCTTGCAATGATGATAGCCTTGCTCGCGGTATTAACCTTGCTTCCAAAACTCATCTTGAGCTTCAAGCCATTTTAATTGGGCTTTATTTTTTTGAGCTTAATTCCTCTATGAGTGAATCGATGCCATGGCTGTTAATATGGGCTCTAAAATCTGATCTATAGTTTTTTAATAAGCTAACTCCATCAATTATAATATCAAAAACCTTCCATTCTTTAGAGTTATTTAGTCTTAATCTATAATTTACTGGCAATTCTCCTTCTGAAAGCAAATACACAGATTTTACTTTTGCAAAATTTGGCTTTTTCCCTGGAATATATGGTAAAAACTTTATTTTTTCCCCATCAAATGTACTCAAAGATTTCATATATGTTCTCACCATCAATCCTTTAAATGCTTTTTGAAATTGTTCTTTTTGATTTTTATTGCTTGATATCCAGTTCTTTTTTCCTAGGATAAGTTTAGACATAAACACAATATCCAGCTTTGGTATTACAAGATCATTCATTTTCTTTACAAGAAAAGCATCATCTTCATCTAATTGTTCTTTGTTTTTAGTAATGAATAATGATACTTCTTGGACGCTATCCTTTAAGAAACCATCAGGGGTTGTAGCTGTAGAGCCAAATGATAATAATGGTAGTATTAACAAAAAGCCTATTATGTGTTTAAAAATCTTCATTCTTTTATGTATAATATAAGAATTATCTACGAAAAAAAATACTATTATGGCAAATGCTAGACTCACATACTCTGAAAACAATATAAGCTTTATATTCCTGGCTGTTGTTGTGTTTATTTTTTTCCTAATTCCCGCAAACACGCATGCAGAAGAGAATGATCCGTTAGAGCCTATAAATAGAGTAATATTTGAATTTAATGAAGTGGTTGATGAAACTATCTTAAAACCAGCTGCCAAAGGCTATAAATATATTACCCCAGACCCTGTTGAGGCAGGTATTGCAAATTTTTTTGGTAATATTGGTGAAATTAATACAATTGCTAATGATCTTCTGCAATTAAAGTTTAGTCAAGCAGGTCATGATACAGCAAGATTTGCTATAAATAGCACGTTAGGTATTTTTGGTATATTTGATGTAGCAACTCCCATCGGTCTGAAAAAAAATAAAGAGGATTTTGGGCAAACTTTAGGTTTTTGGGGAATACCTAATGGTCCTTATTTAGTTTTACCTTTTTTAGGTCCTTCATCCTTTAGAGATGGACCTAGTCTTATTGTAGACTATGAAATGTCTCCTGTTGAACAACTGCATCATGAAGAAAAACAAGGCTTGCAAGTAATTGATACTGTAGACACGCGTGCAAGACTACTTAGAGCAACAAAAATTTTAGATGCAGCTGCTAAGGACAAATATATATTTATAAGAGAGTCGTATTTGCAAAGAAGAGATTCTCTGGTTAATGATGGTAAGAATACTGAAGAATTTGAAATAGATGTTCAAGAGGTGGACTATTAAACTTCATATAAGTTTTTTTTATGTCTAGCTTTATTTTTTTTCAATTTCTTCTTGGTATTATATTAATAGGTTTGGGTGCAAATTTATTAGTTAATTATACGGAACGGTTATCATCTAAACTCAACATCTCTCATTTTATATCAAGTTTTATATTTATAGGATTAGCTACATCAAGTCCTGAAATATTTATCACAATATTAGCAACAATTAATAATGAATCAAATATTGCAGTAGGTAATGCTTTAGGTTCAAATATAGCAAATATAGCATTTGTATTTGCGCTCAGTTTGTTATTTGTAAAAATAAATCAGAATAATACAAATTTAATCCTTAGCAAGGAAATAATATCTTTTTCCACGCTTCTTTTTTTATATATTATTATTCTTATTCCTATTTTATGGGACAGCAAAATATATGTTTATGAATCACTTATACTGATAGCTATTTTAATAATCTTTATTGGTTTTAATACAAAATATTTAAACAAACAAGAGAAGAAATATATAAAAGCCAATAATGATAACGTTTATTTTCTTTTATTATTATTGATTGCAAGTCTTGGTATATTACTAACAGGCACTGAATTCTTTTTAATAAGTGCTCGTGAGTTTGCAAGCTATATAGGTGTATCAAACTATGTAATAGGATTATCTATAACTGCCATTGGTTCGAGCTTACCTGAATTAGCAGCAAGCATAGAGTCGATAAGAAAAAAGAATATAGATTTTATAATGGGCAATATCTTGGGATCAAACATATTCAATATTGTAATTGTAATAGGGTTAATTGGGATAATAGAAGGTTTCTTAAATACTTCTTCATCAGAACTTTTAGAAAGAAAAGATGTCATAAGAGACATCGTTATGATATCTGTGACAACGGTGGCATTGATTCTTGTTGCTAAAAATTATAATAGCTACTTTGTGAAAAGTATGAGCATAATACTTTTAACATCTTTTGTTATTTATCAAATAAATTTATATAGGTTTAATGTATGAAAACAATAAATAAAATTCTAATAGCTAAAAAGGTTATAAAATCTGAAGGCAAATCTTTGATAAGAATTGCGGATAAAATAAACAAAGAATTTGAAAAAGCATGTGATGTAATTTTATCTTGTAAAGGAAAAGTTGTAACAATAGGGTTAGGCAAATCTGGTCATATAGCTGCTAAAGCAGCTGCTACTCTATCGAGTACAGGCACTCCATCAATATTTTTACATGCGGCCGATGCATTGCATGGAGATATGGGTGTAATAACTAAAAATGATATAGTTATTTTTTATTCAAATTCAGGAGAAACTAAAGAATTAATGCTTATAATTCCTTTGTTGAAATTATTAAAAATTCCTATTATAGCAATTACAGGCTCTAAGCTGTCATCATTATCAAAAGCTTCAAACATTGTAATAGATTCTGGTGTAAACATTGAAGCATGCCCATTAAATCTTACTCCTACATCTAGCGTTATAACTGCAATCGGTATATCTGATGCTCTAGCTGTAACGCTATTAGAATGCAGAGGTTTTACATCAAAAGATTTTGCAAAATCTCATCCCCAGGGAACCTTAGGAAAAAGATTATTGAAAAAATCTATTGATATAATGTTTAAAACAAAAATGCCAGTTTCTAATGAAATGTCAAAACTAACCACAGCTATCAATGTAATTAGTAAATACAATTATGGGGTTGTAATAGCTCTAAATAAAGATAAAAAAGTTAGTGGCATATTTACTGATGGAGATTTAAGAAGAACATTAAAAAAATTTGATAATATAAAAAATTTAATTCTGAAAGAAGTTATGAGTAAAAATCCAATTACTATAACAACTGATATTCTTGCTGCAGAGGCTCTTAATATCATGGAAGAGAGAGAAGTAACATGTTTAATAGTTAAAAATAAAAATAAAACTTTGGCTGGCCTTTTAACTCTTAATCAAATACTTAAGTCAGGTATAGAGTAATGATATATCAAGATTATATAAATTATATGAACTCAATTGATGAAGTAATTATAAAAAAAGCTAAAAACATAAAGTTATTAGCTTTAGATGTTGATGGAGTTCTGACCGATGGAGGTATTTATATTTCTGAAAATGGCAGTGAGTCGAAAAGATTTTATGCTCAAGATGGACATGGATTAGTTCTCATCAAAAATCTTGGTGTTGAAATAGTTGTAATTAGTGGAAGATATTCAAAGGCCGTAGAACACAGAGGAAATGAATTAGGTTTTAAAAAAATTATTCAAAACTCAAAGGATAAGCTTAAGGAGTTCAATGATAATTTTAGTAAAGAATTTAATTTAGAAGAGGTATGTTTTGTAGGAGATGATATTGTAGATATATCGCTCATGCAGAAGGTTGGTTTAGCCATAACTGTTCCAAACGCTAATTATAATAATTTATCTAACCATGCTCATTGGGTTACATCAAGAAAAGGCGGACATGGTGCGGTTAGAGATGTTTGCGATTTGATTGTTTTAGCAAAAAAATAAAATGTTAAAAAATAATTTAAAAATTAAACTAATAATCAATAAAGTTAAACCAATAATAGATAAAGTTAAACCAATAATAGATAAAGTTAAACCAATAATAGATAAAAATATCTTATTAATAATATTTGTTTCTTTTGTATTAATTATTATTGAATACACATTATATAATGCGCTTAATCATAATACCTTAGATAAAAATTCTACTGTTTCTAATCATTATTTAAATAATTTTGTTATGACAGAAACAGATAAAAATGGGAAATTATATTGGACTCTTGATGGAGATAGGCTAGAAAAATTTCCTAATAATCCAAGATCTGAGGTCTGGAATCCTAAAATGGAAATACAATCGACAGCAACAGAATCTTGGACTGTTACCGCAGAGCATGCATTAGACCCTGATTCATTCTTTAAGTCTATTTACTTAACTGGAAATGTAATATTTGATAAATTTGATAACAATAATAATAACGAGGCTCAAATTAAAACGTCTGCCGCAATAATATACCCAAATAAAGAAATAATAGAAACGGAAAAATTTGCTACAATAATTACTCCTGATTCGACAACAACAGGAGAAGGTGTAATTGCTGATTTAAAAAGTGGTCATATTAAAATTTTATCAAAAGCTAAAAGGATTTCCTATACTGATAAAGGAAGCGAACAACTAGAAGGCGAAGAAATGATATATAATCTTAAAAAAAGAACATGGATTTTATTAATGAAAGAAACTAATGATAAATCAAATATAAAAGAAAGAGTTAAAACTATACTTAAAACTAAAAAAACTAATTAGAAATATAATGTCAAAATTAATCTGTCAAAACTTATTAAAAAAATATAATGACAAAATTGTTGTCAATGATGTAAGTATAACGTTAACAACTAAAAAAGTGCTCGGTTTATTAGGTCCAAATGGAGCTGGAAAAACAACAACATTTTATATGCTTGTTGGTTTGATTAGATGTGATGATGGCATGATTATGATTAATGATGAGGAAATTACTAATCTTCCAATGCATATGAGGTCCGACTTAGGAATAAGTTACCTTCCACAAGAAGCATCGATTTTTAGAAATTTAACAGTGCAAGAAAATATAATGGCAATATTAGAAACACGAAAACAAATTGATAATAATATTAGAATGAAAAAATTTGATGAATTAGTGCAAAAATTACAAATTGAAAATATATTAAATAACATGGGAGCAAGCTTATCTGGAGGGGAAAGAAGACGTGTTGAAATAGCTAGAGCTCTTGCAATAGAGCCAAAATTCCTACTATTAGATGAGCCTTTTGCGGGAATTGACCCTCTGTCAGTTATAGAAATACAGAAAATAATAAAAACATTGATAGATTCGGATATTGGAGTGCTTATTACAGATCACAACGTAAGAGAAACACTAAAAGTATGCAATGAAGCATATATTTTAAGTGATGGTAAATCTATAGCTTTTGGGAAACCATCTTCAATTATTAAAAACAAGATTGTTCAAAATGTATATCTAGGTGATGGTTTTAAATTATGAATATTAAATTCAAACAAAATCTCTCTCTAAGCAATAAACTAGCAATGACTCTCCAGATTCAATTAGCAATAAAGTTGCTACAATTAAATTCATTAGATTTACAAAAAGAAATAGACGAAAAAATACTTACAAACCCATTTCTTGAGAATGAGAACTCTTCTGAGTTAACAGAAATTACATCTGAAGTACCAACCTTATCTTCTATTCATAATAATGACGAAAGTAATGCTAAACAAATAGATGCTTTTGAGCAACTATCTAGTAAACCACAATCATTGCGAGATTATCTCATGTGGCAAGTAAGATTATCTTCAATGAATTCAAATGATCAGTTTATTGCATATAATATAATAGATTATATAAATGATGCTGGGTTTTTTACAGAAAATATAGAAGATTTATTTCTTCTATTGAGGAAAAATCTAGAAATAACTTTTCAAGAAATTTTTGCTGTCTTGCATAAAATACAGCATTTAGACCCAATTGGAATAGGTGCAACCTCTTTAAAAAATTGCTTATTAATTCAACTTGAACACTATCATCAAAAAAACCCTTCGTATCTAAAAGCTAAAAACATAATTAATAAATTAGAGGATGATATGAATCCTACTTTAGCCAGTTTTCACGATTTTATTTCAATATTTGAGAAAACAGATGGAAAAAATAGAGATGTTACAGAATTAATAAAATCACTTAATCCTAGACCAGGAAATATTAGATCTGATTTATTGCAGCAAGAGCATATAATTCCAGATGTAATTATTACAAAAAAAGATGGTAAATGGATAACTGAGCTTAATCCTGAAATAAATCCAAAAATTAGGATAAATAAAGTTTATCAAAACCTAATGAAAGATATATCAAATAAAAAGGATGTAGAATATGTTAAGACAAATTTACAAGATGCTAAATTTTTTCTTAAAGCACTACAAAATCGAAATATAACAATTTTAAAAGTGGCAAAAACAATATTCAGCAAACAAATTAATTTTTTAAGCCAAGGAGATATTGCAATGATTCCATTGATTTTAAAAGATATAGCTAAAGAAATAAATGTTCATGAGTCTACTGTTTCTAGATGTACTAATAATAAATATGTTCAAACCCCTAGGGGCGTATTTGAAATGAAATATTTTTTCTCTTCAGAATTAAAAACTGATTTTGGGCAAATGATTTCATCAACAACAATCAAATCAATGTTAAAGAAAATAATATCTAATGAAGATGCCAGGAATCCACTAAGTGATTTACAGATAGCAGATAATTTATCAAATAATGGAATAAAGGTAGCCAGAAGAACAGTTACTAAATATCGAGAGACATTATCTATTCCTTCGTCAAAAAACAGAAAAAAATGATTATGGATATAACTCAATTTATTGATGAAGCATCTATACTGATAGACTTTAAATCTAAAAGCAAAAAAAATGTCTTAGAAAATATAAGCCATGAGATGTCTAATGGAAATATTAAAGATAAAGATTTAATTTTTGAAAAATTATATGAAAGAGAAAAATTAGGAACCACGGCATTTGGCAATGGAATTGCGATACCTCATGCTAGAATACCTAATTTAAAAGAACCAAAAATACTCATCATTCAACTTGCAACTCCTATAAACTTTGAGGCTATAGACGGAGAAAAAGTTGATTTAATTATTTCCTTGATAGTGCCAGATGAAAAAAATGATCTTCATATTAAGTTATTAGCTAAGATTTCAGAGCTTCTTGAAAATAAAGCTTTTAGACTTGAAGTTAGAGAAGCAAAAAATTCAAAAGATATACTTTCAATTATGGAAAGTTTTAAATAATAGATTTGTTTGTGGAAGAAAATGATAACAATATAGTATTATTATCTGGTTTATCTGGATCTGGAAAAAGTGTTGCTATTAAAGCGCTAGAAGATTTAGGTTTTTTCTGCATTGATAATTTATCACCTATTATGATTATCAATTTAATATCCTCTATATATAAATCAAAAGAAAATATTTATAGTAAAATTGCAATCAGTATAGATATTAGATCTATAAAAATGGATGAAAATCCAAAAGAGTCAATTGAAAAATTATATGAAAGTTTGAAAAAAATAAAAATAAAAAATTCTACAATATTTCTTCATTCATCATCAAAAACTCTTATATCAAGGTTTAATGCTACAAGAAGATTACATCCACTTGCAAATAATAAACTAGACTTACAGTCTGCTTTAAATAAAGAGTCTGAATTAATGCAAAACTTAAAAGAAAATGCAAGCTTAATAATAGATACTGATGATCTATTGCCCAGTGAATTAAAAAAAGAAATAATTAATAGCGTTAAATTTATTAAAAATAGAACAGATATACTGATTCAGCTGCAATCTTTTGGGTATAAAAATAATATCCCCAATAATAGTGACTTTGTATTTGATGTCAGATGTTTAAAAAATCCTTTTTGGCAAAAAAATTTAAGATTATTATCCGGCAAGAATATGGATGTTATAAAATTTATAGAATCTGATGAATCTACTATGGTGATGGAAAAAAGTATAATTTCATTTTTAAACAAATGGATTCCAAAATTTATTAAAAATGATAGACACTATATGACTATATCTATAGGTTGTACGGGAGGACAGCATAGGTCGGTTTACATGGTTGAAAAGGTGTATAGACAACTTATGCAAAAGTATAATAATATCCTAATAAAACATAGAGATATTAAATGAACGTAGGATTGCTTCTTTTAACTCATAATGACATAGGATCGCAGCTATTACTTGCTGCAAAATCTACTTATGGCTCTGTACCAATGAGAACAGAGTTGCTATCAATTGATCACTATGACAAGCCGACAGATATAGGTAATCTAGCAAGACAATATGTAAAAGTATTAAATAAAGGCAAGGGTGTTTTGATTTTAACAGATATGTTTGGATCAACGCCTAGTAATATTGCTAAAGATTTTTGTGATGATAAAAATGTAAATGTTGTGTCTGGAATAAATTTATCGATGTTGCTACATATTTTTAATTATCCTAACTTATCCCTAAAAGATCTT
>MDTC01093369.1_pt1 | contig 20138 bp, 17 predicted proteins | sample 811181 | NCBI WGS metagenome assembly MDTC01 (sample SAMN05326644, study PRJNA326480) | marine metagenome | isolation source: seawater | place: Pacific Ocean: North | collected 2011 | reverse complement strand
TGAAGAAGCTCCTGCTGAAGAAGCTCCTGCTGAAACAGCTACTGCTGAAGAAGCTCCTGCTGAAGAAGCTCCTGCTGAAGAAGCAAAGCCAGAAGAAACAAGTTCTGATGAAGAGGACATTTCAAAAAAATAAAATTTCCTGTTTTTTTCAATGAAGAAAGAAGCCTGTTTTTATTTAGGCACTATAATTGGAAAATATAGTTTTAAAGGAGAGTTATTGGTTAAAACAGATACTGATAATATTAATAGCTTCGCAAAATTGCCAAATGTTTTTATAGATATTGATAATAAATTAATTCCTTTTTTTGTAAAAAAATGCCTGATACATAAGTCATCTCTTTTACGATATAAATTTGAGGAAGTTAATGATGAGATAGCTGCTGAAGCATTAATTAGAAAGAAGATTTATCTTCCAATTAAGATTCTACCAAAACTTAGTGGAAAGAAGTTTTATTATCATGAAGTTATTGGATTTAAAGTAATTGATCAAAAGGAAGGTGATATTGGAAGGATTCTTAGGATTAATGATCAAACCTCCCAACATCTAATAGAGATAGAAGGTGAAAAAAAAAATATCCTGATTCCTTTACATGATGATTTTCTTATTAGTGTAAATAGAAAAAAGAAAACTATTCTAGTTAATCTTCCCGATGGTCTAATTGATCTTTTTATATAAAGATTTTACTAAAATATGTACCTTTGATTTTAATATTAAAATGAATATGAAACCAGACTTATTTAGTTCCCCTGATTATTATAATCTTGACGAGATCCTAACCGAAGAACATCTATTGGTTAGGGATGCAACAAGAAGTTGGGTGAAAAAAAATGTAACTCCAATAATTGAAAAACACTCTCAAGAAGCTACATTTCCCAAAGATCTTCTTCCAGGTCTTGCAAATATAGGAGCATTTGGTCCATACATCCCAGAGAAATATGGTGGTGCAGGATTAGATTACATCAGCTATGGTTTAATCATGCAAGAGGTTGAAAGAGGCGACTCAGGAATTAGATCAACTGCATCCGTTCAATCTTCACTTGTAATGTTTCCTATATGGAAATATGGAAGTGAAGAGCAAAAAAGAAAATATCTTCCTAAGTTAGCAGATGGTTCTTATATGGGATGTTTTGGATTAACTGAGCCTGATCATGGATCAAATCCAAGTGGAATGACCACTAGGTTTTCCGACAAAGGCGATCATTACCTTTTAAATGGTTCTAAACTATGGATATCTAATTCTCCCTTTGCAGATATTGCAATTGTTTGGGCAAAAAATGATGAAAATCGTATTCATGGTTTAATCGTGGAAAGAGGAATGGAAGGTTTTACCACTCCAGAAACTCATAATAAATGGTCATTAAGAGCTTCTGCAACTGGAGAGCTTATTTTTAATAATGTTAAAGTACCAAAAAAAAACTTGCTTCCAGGAAAATCTGGATTGGGAGCTCCACTTTCATGTCTTGACTCAGCAAGATATGGTATCGCATGGGGAGCAATAGGTGTAGCTATGGATTGTTACGATACAGCACTCAGATATGCTAAAGAGAGAGTTCAATTTGATAAGCCAATTGCTGGAACACAATTACAACAAAAGAAACTAGCAGAAATGATTACTGAAATTACAAAAGCACAGCTTTTAGCCTGGAGGTTAGGTGTTTTAAAAAATCAAAATAAAGCTACTTCTGCTCAAATTTCAATGGCGAAAAGAAATAATGTTGCTATTGCTGCTGATATCACAAGACAAGCAAGACAGATGTTAGGCGGTATGGGAATTACTGGTGAGTACTCCGTAATGAGACATATGATGAACCTCGAATCAGTTTTAACTTATGAAGGAACACATGATATTCATCTATTAATTACAGGTTTAGATATTACAGGCTTAAATGCTTTTAAATAAATTAGAAATCAAACACAAGTCCGAAAGATGGCAAAGGAGAGTTTCTTTCCTCACGCTCAATTTTTTTTAACTCTCTGGGAGTAATTAGACTCCCGTCATTATTTCTAGCTAAACTATATTCTTCAACTCTAGGACTATCCTGAGCTAAAAAATTTTGTAATTCAAAATAAAAATTAAAAGATAACTTATCAAAATTCCATTTTTTATCTAACCTAATATCTCCTTGATTGAATGAGGATAATCTATCTTGTCCAAGCCTACTGTAATCCAGTACAATTTTTGGATAAGTCGCAAGGCTTGCAGTGACATCTGTTGGAGCATATGGAGTTGATCCAGCATAACGATATCGAGCACTTATCTCCCAGTTTTTAGGTAATTTATATCCGCCTGTAAAAGTAATTAAACTCCCACTATCCCATACTGAAGGAAGTTTTTTAGTTCCTAATCCTGAGAATTTACTACTAAAAAATGTTAAGGCAAAAATTCCATAAAAATTATTTGATAATTTCTGTTGAAATAAAAATTCAACTCCCTGACTAATTCCACCACCAGAATCAATAACAGCTTCATTCCCAAAAACTTCAAAATCAGCACCTTTATTGGCTAAAGAAACACCATCAATAACTGAAACAGGATATTGACTGTAAACTTTTTTAAAAGCTTCTATAGTAAATCGAGCAGAGTTACTTGAGTTATACTCAAACCCAAACACATAGTGATCACTCTTGGTATAACGGTTTAGTTTATTTACAAATTTTCCATTTTTATCCTGAAAACCGAGCATTGTATATGTTGGAATTTTATAATATCTACCTAAAGACGCATTTAATTTCCATCGTCTATTACTATCTAAAGCATATGAGCCTGACAACCTGGGTGAAAAGTTATTGAAAATATTTGAGTTGTTCGTAAAGTTATCAGCATCACTTCTGATTCCTAATGCAATAGTTGCTCGCTCATTTAATAATGAACCACTTACCTTAGTGAATAGTCCATATTTGAGAAAATTAATGGCTGTATTGTATTGAAACCCACTTATTAAGTCTTGAGTATTATTTTGATATTCAGAATATTGAAAATTGAACCCATAAGAAATTTTTATAGCCTTTAAATAATTAGTGACTTTCATTCTTATTTTAGTCTCCTCTTCTTTGGAATCATTTCGAAAAAGAATCCCAGTTTTATTTTCATTATCCTGATACCTGCTAAAAATATTTTTAAGTCTATTTGTACTTACTGTAGTATTAATTTGACCATTACCATTTTTTAAAAGATGTCTCCATGTTAGCCCCATTGTTATAGTGTTTTGTTCAATAATTGGTGTGGTTTCAATTATAGCTTGTTGTTCTGAATCGTAATTATCAGGTGAAACAACAGAAAAATCATCTAAAGATCCTAAACCTATAAAACTTATGGTATTTCGCTCATCTATTACATGATTTAACTTCCACTGATAGTCCCAATAATCAGGACGAATTGGAAGTCCTATTAATTCAAATACAAATTGAAGGTAACTTCTTCTTGCAGATATCATGAGTGTTGTTCTTGATCTGTCTTTTTTTTGTTTAAATAAAGGGCCATTAAAAGTAGCTCCAGCTTCACTTGCCCCAACACGAAAATTAAGAGACCTATTTTTACTATTACCCTGTCTTTGTTCAAAAGCTAAAACTCCCGATAAAACATTATCATACTCTGCACCAAATGCTGAAGAAGATAGAGTGACTTCTCTTATAAAAGAAACATTTAACATTCCAACTGGACCTCCAGCACTACCCTGAGTAGAAAAATGATTTATGTTGGGTATTTCAACTCCATCTAAATAATAAACGCTTTCATTAGGAGCACCACCACGAATGATAAAATCATTTCTAAAGCCACCGGCAGATGGAGAAATTCCTGGAAGACTTTGCGCAACTTTTGTAATGTCATTATTTCCACCAGGATAAGTTTCAATTTCCACAGAAGAAAAAGTTTGAGTTGATAATGGTGTTTCATTAGAAGTCCTAAATGGGCTATTTATTATGACCACTTCATTTAATGATTCCAATGATTCTTGAAGTTTAAACAGTAAATCAGGATTTCCAACAGATTTAACTATAACATTATATTTTGTTTGAGTTTTATATCCAAGAAAGCTAACAGTGAGGTTATAGGTTTTAGTTTCAATATTATTTATTTCAAAAAAACCTTCTTCATCCGTAACAACACCGGTAGATGTGCCTTCAATTATGACATTAGCCCCACTTAATGGTAAAGATAGATTAGAATCTAAAACTCTTCCTTGAAGACTCCCAGAATTTTGAGAAAATAATGAACCCGAAATCAATAATACTACTATACCTGAAAAGAGTCTCATTGAACAATCAATTTAAATTTATACAATTATAAAAAATAGATTAGTTAGAGTCTTTTTTTTTAATTTTTTTTTTGATTTTTTTTTTAAAAGTTTTTTTGCTTTTTCAAGAGCTTTTTCTCTTTCTTTCAATTCGAAATCTTGACGATGACCTATTAGATCATCATTAGAAATTATTTCTTGATCGGATGCTTGAATTGAAACATCATTTGTGGAAAAAGAGGCCTTATTTGTTTGTCTTCGCATAATTTCCTTTGCCGACTTTAAATTGAAATAAATTCCAGGATCTATTAGCTTATTTGCTATATAATTTTCTTTTTTTATTTTGTCCCATCTAACGAAAATAAACCCACCATAAACAGAATCAAGTTTAACTCTAAACACATGAGCCTTGTTGGGTAGCGTTTGGTATACCGATATTTTTTCTGGAACATATCCCGCCAAATCTAATAACTCTTCAACAAATAATCTTTGCCCATCAACAGATGAGTCATTTATTGGTTCAAAAAAATCATAATCATCATCATAATCTTGACCAATTAAAAAAAATGAATTAAAAATTAATATTTTAATTAAAAAAAATCTCATAATTTAAATTTACAAAATATAGATAGATATAAAAAAAGGTCTGAGATCTAGCTTAAAAGATAAAATAGATAAAACCGCAAGATCAATCAAATATAGTACCTTGGGTGGGAATCGAACCCACACTCTCGAAAGAACTGGATTTTGAATCCAGCGCGTCTACCAGTTCCGCCACCAAGGCATTATAATTTACAAACATATAAAATAATTCTATTTACTTGTTATTTCTTTAAATAAATAGGCTAATGACCCAAATTAATTTTTAAATTTGCAACCCAAATGATTTAGTGTGAAAACACCAGCAAAAATATTTTCTTGTACGCAAAGTAAGTCTCTCTCAAAATTGATTGCCAATTCATATGGACAAAAATTAGGAAATGTTTTATTTTCCAGATATAGCGATGGAGAGTTTCAGCCTTCCTTCGAGGAATCAATTAGAGGTTCAAGAATTTTTATAATTGGTTCTACACATCCCAGTTCAGAAAATCTAATGGAAATGCTTTTAATGCTTGATGCAGCAAAAAGAGCCTCTGCTAGACACATAACTGCAGTTATACCCTACTTTGGGTGGGCAAGACAAGATAGAAAAGATAAGCCAAGAGTTCCAATTGGTGCTAAATTAATTGCAAAGTTAATTGAAGCTGCAGGAGCTACCAGGATAATAACAATGGATTTACATGCAGATCAGATACAAGGATTTTTTGAAAAGCCGGTAGATCATTTATTTGCATCTACGATTTTCCTCCCATACATAAAGTCGCTAAAACTTGATAATTTAACTATCGCATCGCCTGATATGGGTGGTTCAAAAAGAGCATATGCATATTCAAAATTTCTTGAAAGTGATGTTGTTATTTGCTATAAACAAAGAGCTAAAGCCAATGTTATATCTCATATGGAGGTTATAGGTAATGTTAAAAATAAAAATGTTGTTTTAGTTGATGATATGGTTGATACCGCAGGAACTCTTGCAAAAGCTGCAGACCTAATGATTGAAAGAGGCGCCTTGTCGGTTAGAGCAATTTGCACTCATGCAATTCTTTCAGGGAATGCATATGAAAAAATAGAAAAATCAAAATTAGAGGAACTAATAGTTACTGATTCAATACCTTCCAAAAAAAACCATGGTAAAGTTCGTATACTTAGCTGTGCTTCACTGTTTTCTGAGGTTATGAAAAATGTACATAATAATTTATCAATTAGTTCAAACTTTATTTCTTAATAAAAATTTTAAATTAAAAACAATGAAATCAATTACAATAAAAGGTTCTAAAAGAGAAAGCGTGGGTAAAGTAGCTACTAAAGCCCTTCGTAATGCTGGAAGAGTTCCATGTGTAGTTTATGGTGGAGATAATCCTCTCCATTTTTCTGCACTAGAACTTGATTTCAGTAAACTAGTGTATACTCCAAATGCTCATACTGTTCTGATTACTATGGAAAATGGAACAGAAATTAATGCAATTCTGCAGGACATACAATTTCATCCAGTAAATGACTCTATACTTCACATAGACTTTTATCAGTTGTTTGACAACAAAGAAGTCTCAATAAATGTTCCTGTAAGAATTAAAGGAGCTGCACCTGGAGTTCTAAATAGTGGTGGAACTTTAATTATGAACAAACGTAAGCTAAAAGTTAAAGCTATCCCAGCTAACCTTCCCGATGAAATAACTGTTGACATATCTGAATTAGAGCTTGGTGATAAAATTTATACTGCAGATTTAAAAAATGAAAATTATATTCTTTTACATTCAGAGAATATGGTTGTTTGTCAAGTGAAAATATCAAGAGCTTCAATATTGGAAGAAGCTGAAGAAGAAGGTGCTGAAGGTGCTGAAGGTGCTGAAGGTGCTGAAGGTGCTGAAGGTGCTGAAGGTGCAAAAAGTACCGATAGTTCTCAAAATCCAGATAAAGAAGGTTCTGATAAGAAATCATCAGAAAATTAAATTATACATATCATTAACAAAAAGCACTTCTAAATCGAAGTGCTTTTTTTATTTTAGCTGGTAATGTGGCTATTTAACTTATTTAAAATAAAATCAAACTCTAATCAAGTGAAAAAATTTCTTATTGTTGGTCTTGGTAACATAGGAAAAGAGTATTTGGAGACTCGACATAATATAGGTTTTACAGTTTTAGACTATTTAATAAAAAACCAAGGCTTAACCTTTGATGAAGTTAAGTATGCACTGAGAGCCTCATTTAAATTTAAAGGGAAGGAATTTATATGCATAAAACCCACAACTTATATGAATCTGAGTGGTAAAGCAGTTAATTATTGGATGCGAAAGGAGAAAATAAATCTAGAAAATGTTTTGATAATTACTGATGATTTAAACATTCCCTTTTCTCAGCTCAGACTCAGAGCTAAGGGTAGTTCTGGAGGACACAATGGACTTAAAAATATTGAAGAGAATTTAAAAACTTTAAATTATTCTAGATTACGATTTGGTATTGGAAGAGAAAAAAAATCTTCCCAAATAGATTTTGTTTTAGGAAAATGGGAAAAAGAAGAAAAATCTACTTTAGAAAATTTTATAATTAAGTGCAGTGAAATAATTTTAAGTTTTGGAACTGATGGCACTCAAAATACGATGAATAAATATAACACAAAAATCTAATGATAACTATGGACCTGTTTCAAATTGATAAATTCCAGAAACAGAGTTATTTCCTTGTTGATCATATGTAATTACTTGCCAGAAATAATTTGTCCCAATACTTAATTCCTGATTAAAAAAAGAATCGGTTATTTTATCCCCAAGTTTTGATAAATCATTTGATGTAGTTCCTAAATAAAAATCGTAGATTAATAAATTATCATCATCATCATTACTAGACCAATCAAATTGAATTATATTTGAGTTTTCAAGAGAAATTAACTCATTATTAGCTGGATAAATTAAATTAGCAGGTTGAGGTAAAAAGTCACCAGAAACATTTCCCTCCAAATAAAACTCCCATTTTTCGCTTTCAGTAGTTATTGCGGTTGCATTTGAAATTGAAATTACAGACCATGAATAAGCTGAACCTTTAGAAAGCGTTACTCTGCTTGATATAGTTTCAAGAATTTCCCCATTTGATTGTTTTCCACTAGTCGTATCTTTAAAGATCGAATTTGAAGATTTATTAATGACAATTATTTCATAATAGTCTGTATTGTTTGCTTTTGACCATGAAAAATCTACTCTACTTTGTTCAAGATTGATACTAGATGCAGTATTACAGTTATCTCCATTTGTGGGTGCTAATAAAATTGCAGGATCAGGATCAGGCACTGAATCTTTACCGCATGCAAAAATTATAAAAAAAACTAGAGCCAATTTAATTTTCATCTTTTAATAATTTTAACTGATTGAGTGTTTATTTTAGTAGTTATATTCATAATATATATACCAGGAGTGTAATTATCCATTGACCATTCAAAATAATTTAATTCATCATAAATTTTAATTTCATTTGATTCTATAAATTCTCCATCTATAGTAAATATCTCAACTTTAAGATTTTTATCATTATTTCCTGTGTGAATTTTTGCAATAGAATTAACAGGATTTGGAGATACGTACATTTTATCACTAACGTTTATGGTTCTTTGATAAAGTCCTTGGCAGCTAGTTTCGGTTGAAACTTTTAATTGATTGATTCCTTTTTTTAATGGTAATGAAATGTTATCTGATTTTCCATAATTATATGATTTACCGTTTAGTTCAATAAAATAGTTTTCAGCACCATTTAAATTTAAATTCAACTCTTGATTATTATAATTAATAATTGTATTTACAGATAGTGGTTCAGGTTCACTAATTACAGCCGTAAAACACCTTTCAATTTGTTGGTCGTTATTTGAATAAATACATAGCATGTAATCTCCACTCTGAAGGTTATTTATTGTTTCCCCAGATTGTCTACTAAAACTTCCATCTAAAGAAAATCCGTTGGGACCGATCAAATTGTAAGTGTAATCAAATTCGGCAAAAGCAGATATAGTTATTGATCCATTATTTTTTGTGACGCAGCTTTCATCAAACTTCATGATTTCAAAATTATCTTGTGCATCAAAATCACATATATCTCCCTCTCCATCCTCATCTGTATCAATTTGATCTTGATTAGTAATTTCTGGGCAATTATCAATTGAATCAGCAAAACTATCAAAATCGCTATTTTTTAGCAACTCTCCTTTTACAGTAATATTCAATTGAAAATTGATCAATTCACCTGAATCCTCAGGATAATTATCCTCAATATTTAATTTCCAATTTCCAAAAGCTGATGTGCCTATTAAGCCGTCAATCGGTTGGTTAGGACGAAAACTTCCAGTAAAAGGTGGAAAAGCATTATTTATAGATATATTAGAATTCTGAGTAAAAACAGTGTTTGTGAAATTATCCCCCTCCTCAGCAGGTGTGTCAAGACCAAGGTTTTCAGCGAGACTAAATTTTGATCCATCAGGAGAGATTAAAAACAAAGATAAGTCAGATACATATGTGTGGTTTATACTAACAAGAATTTCTATCTCGCTAATTGGATTAACATCACTAATAAAAATTGAAGAACTGGTATATCCAATATTCCCTAAAGATATTGGATCATTTAAGTCTATAGGTAAGTTGTTAGCTAGATAGCTGTTGTTAGTAATTGTTGCACTTTCAAAAGAAAAAGTTTCAGACCACTCACTGATTCCACATTCATTTAACGATGCAACTCTCCAAAAATAAATTGTTTCTGGATCCAACTCTCTTATGCTTAATAAAGAATCTTCTGTTTCTATTTCAAGGACTAAATCAATAAAATTTGATGATTTTGAAATTTGATACTTGTATTTTGAAAAATTTGGATCAGTTTCCCACTCAAAATCAAATTCTATAACCTGAGTGCTTTCTTGAATAGGGTTAATTAAGTTTGGACCAGAAATCAACTGATCATAGCTTCTAATTTCTATAGGAAAAACTGCAGACACATTCTCTGATTCTGCAACTATGTTTATGGTTGACTTTCCAATTGGAAGATTAGAAAGTCCAAATAAATCAAGAGTAATACTGGAGGTGCTTGAGGAAAATGTGCTCTGGTCTAACTCATAACTAACACCATTAACTAGATTATTAACACTTATTGAAATTGGATTGTCAAACTGTTCATAAACACCTAAGTCAAAAGAAATTGATTCATTGTTAGGAGAACAAAAGTCATAGGAGAATTCATTAAAGAAAACAGCAAAAGGTCTTTGTTCAATTTTAATAGGTTTTTGATTTATTGCAAAATATATTGAGTTATTTGGAACAATTTTTATTCTAGCATTTTCGGATGAAATACCACCTGGTACTTGAAATAAAAAAATACCATCATTTGGAGTTGAATCAGATAGTGTTATGTTAAAATCCTCCCCGGCGTTGAGAGATAATAAAATTGTTACATTGGAAGTGTTTATAGGATCCAAATTAGTACCTGCAACATCCCATTCGATATTAATATTGTCTCCAGTTTTCCATATGATTTCGTCATCTGCCTGTGATATGATTTTAAATGGTCCTGCTTTTGATGTTGTTGTTAAAGTAACAGAATCTGTAGAGGATTGACCACCTTGTCCTGTTGATGAGGGTGATCTATCTCTAACCGTTAACCCCCAATTTAATTCTCTTGGGATATTAGGAACAGTCTCCCAAGCAGAATTAATTTCTGGTCTCACTTGGGTCAATTCCCCATTTAAAACAGAAATGAGATTAGGAATGCTTCTAACGGGATTAAGAGAAGGTGGAAGAGATCTAGCGGTTGTTCCAAGGTAATTTTCAGGTCCAAATTGCAAATAAGTCATTGATTCACTATCTATTTGTTCCCAGCAATAAGTTAACTGATCATCGTCTAAATCATAACCATTAGCTCGAAGTTCATATGCAGTTCCAATAGGTATAACATAATCATTTCCAGCATCTGCAATAGGAGGAGAATTTATCAAATCCGAAGAAGTATAACAAGATGTAGTGGAAATATAATCTGAAATATCCTCAATACTTTTATAATTAAAATATGGATCACTATGAGGTTGAACATCGTCTGGACCAGTTATACCAGCATAACCCATAATTGTTGAGCCACTTCCTGGTTCTACATTCGAGCCTGATCCTTCGTTGTTAAATGCAAATGAGTGATAAGCCCCAAATTGATGTCCCATCTCATGAGAGACATAATCAATATCAAAATAATCTGTTAAAAATTCACCATCATCGGATAAAAATCCATGTGATGTAAATGCACTTCCCTTGGAACCATTTACACATATACATCCAATACAACCTGCATTTCCATTATTAGAGCCATACGCAAAGAGGTGACCAATATCATAATTTTCTTCTCCTATATTTGAAGTTAAATCAGCTTGGACCTCTGAATTATAATTTCCTGTGTATGGATCAGTATCCGGATCAGTGTAGATTATTTCAGTCCCAGAAACAAGTTCCATCGTAATACTTAAATCAGTCTCATAAACGCTATTCACTCTATTCATTGTAGATACAATTGCAGCTAAAGCATCTTCTTGTGCAGAGCCATTTTCATCTACATTATCATTCCAATAATTTGTATATTCAGCTGTTGTTGCAATTGCTAATCTAAATTTCCTTAAAACTTTGTCATTAGTGATTAATTTGCTTCTATTGAAATCATTTAATGTTGATTTTGATTTTTTTTCAAATTCTGTTTTACATTCCCATTCTTTTTTGATTTCTTCACTTCTCTTGTAAACATAGTGTTGTCCCTTTGATTTTCTGTCTGGTTGAATAAAAATATTTTCTTTACCAGGGATGTTAATCCATGCACTAATTCCTCTCGGAGTATATGTGATTCTTGAGGAAACATTAGGCCGGTTTTTACTGTAACCCTTGTATGTTTTTATTAAAGGAAATTTTAGTGAGAGTTCAGTTGATAAGATAAAAATTTGTTCAATAATAAATAATTCATTCTCATTATTTTCATTGGGAAGAAAAATTTGATTAAAATTTTGATTTTTTAATTCATTTTTAAAAATAGATTCATCGAAACTAAATATATTGACGGGAGTATCTTCTATTTTTTTAGTTTGAACTGTTTTTGCTATCCAATAATCTTGAGACCTCAGGGTGCTAAAGCAGAAAATGAGACTTAGAGCAACTAATCTAAGCATATTTAAAAATAAATTTTTCATGTAATTAAAATAATTAAGTATAAATGAAAATGGTATTTTTGAATAAAATTTTTGTAATATACTATTTTTTATGAAGGTCTTAAAATCGATTGATGATTATTCTAGTCACAAAGAATCTTTCTTAACTATTGGTACTTTTGATGGGCTGCATATTGGGCACAAAGCCATTTTAAAAAAATTAATTACAAAGGCTAAGTCAAAAAATGCCAATTCCGTTGTTCTTACATTTTTCCCTCATCCAAGAACTGTTCTTCAAAATGATAAAAGTATCTATTTAATTGACACACTTAAAGAGAAAGAAGACCTGCTAAATAATTTGGGTATAGATATTTTAATTATTCAGCCATTTACACTTGAATTCTCAAAACTTTCAGCTCAAAAATTTACTAGAGATGTACTAGTCAAAAAATTGAATGTCTCCAAATTATTTATTGGATATGATCATAGATTTGGGAAAAATAGAACTGCATCTGTTCCTGAATTAATATCATTTGGAGATACATACGGATTCTCAGTTGAAGTTATTCCTGCACAAGATATTGATACCATTTCCGTTAGTTCTACAAAAATAAGAAAAGCTTTATTGGATGGTGATATTAATCTTGCAAATGAATTTTTAGGAAGAAGTTATCAAGTTCAAGGTGTAGTTTTTCATGATCAAGGTCTTGGAAGTAAAATAGGTTTTCCAACTGCCAACATTAAAATCAATGAAAAGTACAAGGTATTACCTAAACCAGGCGTGTATTGGGTTTCAATGTTTTGGAATAAGAAAAAATATTACGGAATGTTGAATTTTGGGAATAGACCTTCTGTTTCAGGTAAAAAAAGGACTATGGAGATTCATTTTTTTAATTTTGATTATAATCTTTATGATAAAATCATTAAAGTAAGTTTTCTTTCAAAAATTAGAGAGGAAAAGAAATTTGATTCAATTGAATCATTAAAAGTTCAACTTGAAGTTGATAAAGAATTCTGTTATGAATTAGAAAAAAATATTTAACAAATACGATAATTATAAAAAAATGTTAGCAATACAATTTATCAGAAACAACAGGGATTTAATAATTGAAGCTCAAAAAAAAAGAAATTTTAATGTTGAGAAAATAATTGATGATATTATTAAGCTTGATACTTTGAAAAGAGTTAAACAAAGTGAATTGGAAAATAAATTAGCTAAATCTAATATAATTGCTAAAGAAATTGGAGCTTTGTATAAAGCAGGAGATGAGAAAAAAGTATCATATTTAAAAAAAGAATCTTCAGCGCTCAAAACTTCCACAAAAATCATTCAAGACAAGTTAACTAAAATTGGAAATGAAATTCTCGAACTTAGAACAAAAATTCCGAATATTCCCAATGAAAATGTTCCCCATGGTGAATCTGAAATGGACAATGAGGAGATTTTTAAAAGTGATATTTTTATAAATCTCCCTAAAAATGCAATTCCCCACTGGGAATTAGCAAAAAAATATGACATCATTGATTTTGATTTAGGAAGTAAGATTTCTGGTTCAGGATTTCCTGTTTATAAAAACAAAGGTGCAAGGCTTCAACGCGCATTAATAAACTTTTTTCTTGATCAAAATATCTATGCAGGATACGATGAATATCAAGTTCCCCATCTTGTTAATTCAGAATCTGGTTTTGGGACTGGTAACCTTCCTGATAAAGAGGGTCAAATGTATCATGTGCGTGAAGACGACTTATACTTAATTCCAACTGCAGAAGTTCCTCTAACGAATATCTATAGAAATGTTTTGTTGAAGGAAAGTGATTTACCAATTTGTGTTACAGGGTATACTCCATGTTTTAGAAGGGAAGCGGGAAGTTACGGCGCTCAAGTAAGAGGTTTAAATCGTCTTCATCAATTTGATAAAGTTGAAATTGTCAGATTAGAAACTCCTGGAAAAGCTATTAATGCATTGGAAGGAATGGTAGAACACGTGAAAAAAATACTATCAGCACTTGAATTACCTTATAGGATTTTAAAACTTTGTGGTGGGGATCTGGGTTTCACTTCATCATTAACCTATGATTTTGAAATTTTTTCTGCGGCTCAAGAAAGATGGTTAGAAATAAGCTCAGTATCTATTTTTAATGATTTTCAATCCCAACGACTTAATTTAAAATATAAAACGAAACAGGGAGTTAAACAACATGTATATACCTTAAATGGAAGTGCTTTAGCGTTACCCAGAGTTGTAGCTGGTTTATTAGAGAATTTTCAGACTAATAAAGGAATTATTATTCCAAAAGCTCTAATACCATATACTGGATTTGATATAATCAGCTAATGACTTACTATGATTTCTTGAATCAATGTTTATCTAAATATAAATTTAAAACAGTTAGAAGAATAATTTCAGAACTTCAAAACAAAATAATTTAAGAATTTTGAGAAGTTATTTTCAACTTAAATTAAAAATTAATTAAAAATGAAGAACGTAACTCCAAAAAAATATCTTGGTCAACATTTTTTAATTGATTTAAATATTGCTAAAAAAATTTCGAAAACTTTAAAATATGATAATTATAATGATGTTCTTGAAATTGGGCCAGGAATGGGGGTATTAACTAAATTTTTAATTAAAAAAACAAATCTTTTCCTGGTCGAAGTTGATAATGAATCTGTTACATACTTAAATGATAAATTCCCAGAATTAAAAAAAAACATAATAAATAAAGATTTTTTAAAAATCAATCTTAGAAATTATTTTAAAGAATCTGTTGCTATAATTGGTAATTTTCCATACAATATTTCCTCTCAAATTATTTTTAAGGTTATTGAAAATCGAAATATTATTCCATTTTTCTCTGGGATGTTCCAGAAAGAAGTTGCACAAAGAATTTGTGAACCACCTGGGTCAAAAAAATATGGTATTATTTCTGTTATATGTCAACTTTATTATGAAACAACTTTATTATTTACAGTCCCTCCAACTGTTTTTAATCCTAAACCAAAAGTTGATTCTGCAGTTATCCAGCTAAATCGTAAACAAAAAATATCTTATGATTGTGACGAAAAATTATTATTTCATATTATAAAGATAAGTTTCCAACAGAGAAGGAAAACATTGAGAAATAGTTTAAAATCATTAAGCTTGCCAATATATCTTAAAGAAGATAGTATCTTTGATTCGAGACCAGAATCCTTGAGTTGCAAGACATTTGTTAAACTCACCAAAATGATTGAAAATGTCAAACTTTCAAATAAATAAAGATTTTGTAACAACTATTAAGATTTTAATAGCTGAGGAAAGAAATACAAGTTTAAAAAAGAAACTTAAAGATCTGCACTACGCTGATATTGCAGAAATAGTAAATGAGCTCAATTCTGATCAAGGAACTTATTTAATCAAACTCTTAGATAGTAAAAAAACAGCAGATATTCTTCCAGAGCTTGATGAATATCAAAGAGAGGCAGTTTTAGAAAATCTTTCTCCAAAAGAAATTGCAGAAGAGGTCGAAATACTTGATTCTGACGATGCTGCAGACATAATTGCTGAACTTTCAGAAGAAAGAAAAGAAAAAGTCATGTCAGAAATTTCTGACACATCACATATAGATGATATTAGAGAGCTTTTAACTTATGAGGAAAGTTCTGCAGGTGGTTTAATGGCCAAAGAATTAGTTAGTGTTCAAGAAGATCTAAGTGTTTTAAAATGTCTAAATACAATCAAAACTCAAGCTGAAGAAGTTACAAGAATTCACTCAGTATATGTAGTCGACAGCAAAAATAAACTTAAAGGTAGATTATCACTCAAAGACCTTTTGACAGCCAATTCTAGAGATAAAGTTAAAAATATTTATATTCCAAAAGTAGATTATGTTACTGTTGATCAGCAAGGCGAAGACGTTGCTAAAGTTATGTCTAAATATGATTTAGAAGCTATTCCCGTTGTAAATAGCAAAAAAGAACTTGTTGGAAGAATTACTATAGATGATATTTTAGATTTAATCAAGGAAGAGGCTGAGAAAGATTACCAATTAGCAGCAGGAATAGCTACAGATGTTGAAGCTGATGATACTATTTTTGAACTGACAAAAGCTCGTCTTCCATGGCTTTTTTTGGGCCTTTTAGGTGGTCTTGGGAGTGTTTTTATCCTTCAAGAGTTTGAAACTATAATGTTAAGACCTGACTTAAGAAGTCTGTTTTTTTATACACCACTTATAGCTGCTATGGCAGGTAATGTCGGTGTACAATCCTCGGCAATAATAGTTCAAGGTTTGGCAAATGATAATTTAAAAGGATCGCTATTATCTAGACTTATAAAAGAAATAGGACTTAGTTTAATTAATGGATTGGCTTTATCAATACTTTTAGTGATTTTTGGTCGAAGCATAAATCAAGACCTGAAGTTGAGTCTTACAATTTCTTTGTCAATGATGAGTGTAATCATAGTTTCTGCTCTTATTGGAACTTTTACACCTATTATACTTAATAAAAAAGGTGTTGATCCAGCAATAGCAACAGGTCCATTTATTACTACCTCTAATGATATCTTCGGTATCTTTTTATTTTTTTACATCGCAAAAATTATTTTGGTTTTTTAATATGAAAGTTTTACATCTAGATGAAAATCATCCAATTTTAATAGAAAGTTTAAATAGAGATGGCCATGAAAATATTGAAATGTATTCTGAATCAAAAACTGAAATAATTAAAATTATTCATCAATATGATATAATTATTATTAGAAGTAGATTTTCAATTGACAAGTCTTTAATTAAAGCTGCTAAGAAACTGAAAATAATTGCTAGAGTTGGAGCTGGACTTGAAAATATTGATGTGAATTTTGCCAAAAAATTAAGAATTAAAATTTTATCTGCTCCCGAGGGAAATAGAAATGCAGTTGGAGAACATGTAATAGGTATGCTATTATGCCTTATGAATAAATTACTATTATCAAATAAAAAAATTAAAAATGGTCTTTGGGATAGGGAGGCTAGTAGGGGATATGAAATTAAAAATAAAGTTGTTGGGATAATCGGTTATGGAAATATGGGCAGAAGTTTAGCAAAAAAGTTAAAAGGTTTTAATGTTAAAGTAATTTTTTACGACATAAAAGATGGGATTGAGGATAAATATGCAAAACAAGTAGATCTCTCTACACTAAAAAAGGAAAGTCAAATAATCAGTCTTCATGTTCCTAAAACTCATTTAACTAAAAAAATGATTAATTATAGCTTTATTTCTGAAATGATAAATCCATTTTGGATTATCAACACATCAAGGGGATCTGTTATAAACACAAAAGACTTATTGAGAGGTATTAGGGAAAACAAAGTACTCGGAGCAGGGTTAGATGTACTTGAATTTGAATCTAGTTCATTCAATTCTATTTTCACAAATAAAAAAACACCTGACTTACTTAAAGATTTATTTAATTTTGAAAATGTTATTTTTAGCCCTCATGTTGCTGGATTGACATATGAAAGTCACAAAAAACTTTCAGAGGTCATTCTAAATAAAATTCAATTGACAATTAATTGAATTTTTTATAAGATGTAAATTTAATCATTTCCTGTTTTGTCATTTGTACAGTCCGCCAATCTTTTAAAATTATAGCACCTGTACTTTCATAGAAATTAATTGCTGGTCGATTCCAATTTAAAACTGCCCACTCAACTCTATTGGAGCCCAAAACTAGGGCTTCGTTAACAAATGCAGTATAAAGTTGTTTTCCAATTCCTTTTCCTCTATATTTTTGAGTAACTATTAAATCTTCTAAGTGAAGTGTAGATCCATCCCATGTAGAGTAACGTGGGTAATAAAGAGCCATTCCTACAACTTGGTTTTTAAATTCTACAACAAAACAGTTAAATTTAGGTTTCAAACCAAACCCATCTTTTTTAATGTCTTCAACCTCAATCTTTACAGAATTTGGTTCGTTTTCATATTCAGCCAATTCCCTAATCAAATCTAATATTGATTCAGAATCATTAATTTTTGCCTTTCGTAACCTGTATTTTTCCATTGTAAAATTTTATGAGGTAAATTATAATAAAATGTTATAATTTAAGAAGTTGTTTATTTTTTTAAAAAAATCTTTTTGATTATCAACATGTACCCAATGCCCTGATTCTTTTACTTCTAAAACTGAATATTTGATAAAATGCTTTTTAATTAATTCAATGTCTTTAGTTGATATATAATCTGAAAATTCTCCTTTTAAAAAAAGTGTAGGTTTATCAAAAACACCTGAAAGCTTAATTTCTTTATTTAATTCTATTGAAGAATTTTTCAATATAGAAATATTAAACCTTAGAGATAGTCTATCAGGGGATTTCCAGTAAAGATTCTTTAATAAAAAATTTCTGATGTTGGGTTCAGAAACAAAATGAGATAAATGATCATCTGCTTGCTTTCTTGATTTAATAATTTCAAAATTAAGGGATGATAACCCGCTTAAAATCATATCATGTTTAGATTTATATTTTTTTGGTGAAATATCTATTATAATTAGTTTTTCAACTCTCTTTGGATATTTGAAACTAAAATTCATGGCAGTTTTTCCACCCATGGAATGTCCCAAAATAATTGCTTTATGAATATTATGATGATCCATATAAAACTTAAGATCATCTGCTAATACATCGTAATTAAAATTATTACTCCAAAAACTTCTTCCATGATTTCTTTGATCAACCAAATGAACTTTAAATAAATTGTTTGCAAAAATTTTAGCTTGACTTTTCCAATTATCGCCAATTCCGAGAAATCCATGTAAAATTATTAGATGATTATTACCCTCACCCAAAATGTTAGAATAAAGATTCATTATCTGATTAGTTGATCTAAATATGTTTTTATTGTTTTTTCTAAACCATAATATAATGCATCTGATATCAAAGCGTGGCCTATAGAAACTTCTAAAAGACCAGGTATATTTTGATTAAAAAACTTTAAATTTTTTGAATCTAAATCATGTCCTGCATTTATACCTAATTTTAATTCATTTGCCTTTTGAGCAGATAATTTATAAGGAGATATGGCACCTAAGTTATTCTTTGAAAACCCAATAGCATAATTTTCTGTATACAATTCAATTCTGTCGGAGCCTGTTTTTTTTGCATATTCAACCATTTTAACGACAGGATCTACAAATATTGATGTCCTGATTCCATTTGTTTTAAACTCTGAAATAATTTCTTTTAAAAAATCAACATTTTTTTCAGTATCCCAACCTTGATTTGATGTAATTACATTATTTCCATCAGGAACTAAAGTAACCTGTGTGGGTTTTACATTTAAAACTAAATCAATGAAATTTTTATTTGGATTACCTTCAATGTTAAACTCACTTTTAACAGTTTGAGATAATTCGTAAACATCAGAATACCGAATGTGGCGCTCATCAGGTCTAGGATGAACAGTAATACCTTGGGCACCATAAGATTCTATGTCTTTTGCAATCTGAATGACATTTGGCAAATGACCACCTCTTGCGTTACGTAAAGTTGCAATTTTATTAATATTTACACTTAATTTAGTCATATTTTTTATACCAAAATTAGATATTTAAAACCTATTCGAATAATCAATTTTAATATTATTTATTTAAACTTTAAACAACATTCTTAAAATCAAAGTTTTGTAATATTGTAATATTTAATTATTTGTAATGAAAGTTGGAATTTTCAAAGTTTCGTCAAAATTGGATTATTTAACTGAATATGAAAAAGCAGTTATTAAATATTTGGAAATTAATAACCATAATATTTTTTTAAATAAAAATCTATTCACTAATCTTGAGTCAAATAAATATGAAGAACTCACTAAAATCAGTGATATTGATGTTTTGTTCACAATTGGTGGAGATGGAACTTTATTGAGAGCTATTCCTTTTGTAAAAGACAGTAATGTTCCAATTTTAGGCATAAACACAGGACAACTTGGATTTCTTACAAGCCTAAATAAAGAAAGCCTAACAAAAGGTCTTGATATGTTTTTTAGAAAAAAATTTACTTTAATTACAAGAACCCTTATTGAACTTAGAACCTCACCTGAAATTCCAGAAATATCTTTTTTTCCATTTGCGTTAAACGAAGTAACTGTAACAAGAAAAAATAGTACTTCAATGTTATCTATTCAAACTAAAATTAACAAGCGACTATT
>MDTC01025760.1_pt1 | contig 20145 bp, 18 predicted proteins | sample 811181 | NCBI WGS metagenome assembly MDTC01 (sample SAMN05326644, study PRJNA326480) | marine metagenome | isolation source: seawater | place: Pacific Ocean: North | collected 2011 | reverse complement strand
TTTCGCCTGGATTTAAAAGGGAGTCTTCATTCCCAAATAAACAACCAATTATGAATGGAATAGATAACCAATAACAAATTCTGTAGAACAAAAGTAAGAAAAAATTCATTTTATTTTTGATATTAAGTTTCTAAATATTATTATATGAAGTTCTAATTTTTTTATAATAAAATTAATGTTGATAATTAAGTTATTGTTTTTATAAAAAGAATATTTAGACTATGGTCTTATTAAAACATTTTTTTGATGGACTTTAATTAGAAAGTTTGACTCTTTAGATTTATTTATAAAAATAATTAATACAGTCTCAATTAGATAGAAATTTAGGATGTAACATATAAAATTACTGGAACAAATACTGTTACTAATATAAATAGCAATCTAAATAATTTCTCTAGTTTTATACTCAAAAACTTTTCAATTGTTCTCTTAAATCTATTTCTTGAATTAATTGCTATCAAAGTATTTGAAAGCTGAAGTATCGCACTTAAATAACTAAGATAGTAAAGCTTATCAATAAAAGTAATATAAGAGATTTGAGGTATTTCAGCTTGGTAGCCATTTTGCATGAAAATAAATGTCAACAAAACAGTTAGTGGAGTTGCTAGTTTGAAATCTCTATATTTATCAGATAAATAATTAGTAAGAAATAAAACTGTTATTCCAACTACTAGAGGAAGAATATATCTAAAAAAGCTTGAAGTGTAGGCTCTTTGAAGTGGTATCTCAATCTTAATGTAAGGTACATAGCCATAACTATGTTCAGTTTCTAATGCATCTAAATAATAATGATCAATATCACTATAAAAATTAGGCCTTAAGTAGTTATAGTTACATGACCATTCTGGCTCTTGATCCTTGGGAGATTCATAACAAATTGCTCTTCTATGTATGAATGCTTCGAATCTATATTTATCATCAGTAAACGAATCTTGACTCCCATTTATAAGATTTACATCGCGAGCATCTAATAAAGATGTTAGTCCAATTACAATTCTTAATTCGTCAAAAGGAAATTTACTCAAATCCCTATCAACTCTAAATCTGCCAGAAAATTCATATTTGGAAATTTTACTATTTGATATATTATCTAAAAATAATTTTCTATATATTTGATTTTCAGAATCATAAAAATTTAAATAAGAAGTTGACAAGATGTCTTCACTAGTTTTTTTATGAAGAGTAAGATTTATATTTTTTTCTTTATAATTTTGAACAGCATTTTGATCCCAATTCGCAGTAATAAATCCCTTTGCATAAATACTTGAATTGTGCTCATTAAAATCATATGCATCAGTTACTTCTATCTCAATTAATGAAGATGAAGGTACTTTGTATTCATCAAAATCAATATCCGTCAAGTTGAATTTATTTTTAATATATTTTCTATATTCTTCTACATGTTTTTCTATTTTACCTTCACTATAATAGGCGTACCAATCAATATTGCTTGAAATAGCATCTGAATCTATTGGATTGTTTTTAGTTTCAAAATACTCAGTGATTGTAAAAGTACTCAAGATAGAGATAATAAAAGTAAAAAAAATAAAAATGGAAAGAGAAATACCTAGAATTTTTTTTCTTTGAAATAATTTTCTTACAAAACCTTTATTAACCTGCATTTATTTTTCTATCTAAATCCATAAATATTTATTTAGTCAATATCTTCATTGCCTCTGAAATATAAATACTTGAATCACCATTTTCATTAAAATCCTTTAAAGCTAATTTAACAAAACTTCTAGTCTCCTTATCAGATATTTTTGATGAAGATTTTATATGAGAAAATATTTTTAAGTTTGATATAGATAGATAAGATAATGGATTAATAAATCTACTTATCTTTCCAAAGACTTCTTGGTCAACTTTCTTGAGGTTAACAATTTTTTCAATAAATCTGGTAACAATAAAAGCATCAAATAAAACAGCAAAACCTATGCAAGCAATTAAAAGTGCAATTGATAGATTACTTGCGAAAAATTTAATCTCTTTAACTAAATTTAATAAGTCGGGATTGACCCTATAAGGTGTAGTAAGAAAAAAATAGTTCATACTGTAAAAAAGTATTTGAGTTATCACTGAAACAACTGAGATGAAAATGCCGGAAGAGAAAAGAATTGGAATATTTTTTATTTTACTTATTTTGAAGAGATAAAAAGCGGCACCAATTACAGCTAATAAAAAAGGTAATGTTGAACCTGTGAAAAAAGTAGAAAAATATAAATTGTCTGATATTTGCAATAAAGTTGAATTGTTTGTTCTATTTAAAAGTTGAAAGAAAAATACTTCCCCAAAATTAAATCCTATTCCGATAGTTGCAAAATATATAAGATAATCTGGCAAAGTATCAAAATCCTTCTTAAATAAATTTAAGCTTATAATTGAAGTAATAATCTGAGATATAAGCATTATGATAGAAGATAAAATTAATGATAAGAAGATATAAATTTTGCCATTATTTAATGCGAGATTATTTACATCAATAAATTTATAAAATTCAGAGATTAATAAGCCACTTACCAGATAGGATAAAATTCCTAATACAAAATTTATAAAAATTGTTTTAAACGGTTCTTTTTCATATAGATCAAGAAAACGTAATATATAAATTAAAATAAAGGAACTTAGAGAAGATAAAATTGGAATAAGTATTTGCATTTAATTAAAAAATAATCAATAATTTTTTCTAAGTATAGAAAAATATTTCTTGATTGCTATAAATCATATAGATACATAAATAATAATTGTGCTTTTTGATTCAATTGCATTTCTTCCAATATTTTTAATTGGAGGTTCACTAATAAGTTATAAGGAATTTACATCTCTCAATTTTTATGAGTATTTAGATCCCATTGGAAGAGAAATAATGTATAAAGTAGATTCTTCTCAAAATGTAACTTATTGGCCTAAAGAAAATACCCCAGGTTGCAAATCAAATAATGGTCAAATTTGGTTCGGATATGTTGAATATCCCAATATTTTAAGTTCAGCTGACTTTGTTATTTGTACTTACAATATTTATGGTTATTTTGGGCCAAGAGAATTTGAGTACCAAGTTAATTCTACAGTTAGACATGAAGCTGCTCATTCGGCACAATTTTGCAAAGGCGGTAATTATCATTTAGGAGTAGATAAAACAAAATTTGCAGGTTATCCAAATGAAAGAGTTTATGGTCCATATTCAATTTATAGAGATTTACCCTATAATCAGCAACTTATGGAGTTAGAGGCTTTTGCTTTAGAAAGCGAACCCTATTTTGTTTCAAGAAGCTTAGATCGCTTTTGTTTTTGAAATAGGAGATATTTAATTTTTAGTTCTTAATAATTTGCTTTTTTTCTGAACGTTTTAAGGTACCTTTTTCAATATCATTTTTAAAAAAAAGGTAAGTATTAGATTTGATATGAGTGGCCTTCTTTTTGATATTCCATATTTTCGGCAAAAAGGGAAGCAATGCCTGAATAGACTTGTCCTTCAGCAACTTATTCAGCAGCAAGTGCAACTCTTGATTCAGTTTCTTGTTTCGTATCTCTATATGACATAACAAGATCGTACAGCCTATTTATATTATTTAAACATAAAAAAATATTGCTATCATTGAGATTTACTACTTCATAAAAATTTTAAATTCTATCTTTTCTTCCTAAATATAAGTTTAAAAGGCTATATTTATCATTTATAATAACGATTTATTCAGTTAAAATTGTCTAATAGTAACTGCACCTAGCTATGCACCTGAACTCTTAATATTACTGATAAAAACCCTGTTTATATTACGATTAAAGGCTTTTGGCTACTGCATGGCATGCAGGGGGTCAGAGGTTCGAGTCCGCTTGGCTGCATCAGGATTTTAGTTTTTTATACCATTAATTTTGGCCAATTTATCATGCCAAAGCGATATTTTTTGAAGGGCCAAATCATTAACCCTCTGCGACTACCAAAAGGCAAAGGTGGGCTGGTTATAATAGTAAAAAGTTTAAATTATTAATCTATCAATCTATTACACTCTTCATTACCTCTCGTAAATCTATAGTTTTCAGCATAATTTTTTACTTTAATATCTACACCCTCATTTTTAAGTGTATAAGATCTATTAAATCCAACATATTTCTTAGCTTGACTCTCGCTTATATCTCCTATTAAATACATTGCACAAACCATTCCATGGGCACCTAAGAAGAATGCTTTATCAATTTCATTTTTATCTTTGTGGGCAATTAAAGGTTTAGCAGGGAAAACTAAATTTAAGGAAAAGATCAACAATAAAATTTTTTTCAAAATCAAAAACTTAATAAATTAATACTAGTTTAAAAACTAATGTGATTCTTTGCCTAAATTATCCACTACTAAAATTGTGCATAAATGCATTAATGGATCTTGTCTAAATTACATTTACTTCATTAATAAAACGAGGTAAATAATTTAGAAGAATCGTTATATTACTTCTTTTAGAACTTTGCCAGAGCGTATTAATTTTGTTAAACCTTAGTTATAAATTAAAAATTATCTTTAAATTTTAAAAATAAAAATTAACGCCTACAATTTTGTTATGAATAATGATGTTGTTTTAGTAGTTGTAGCTCATTCAGATGATGAGACAATTGGTATGGGAGGAACAATAAGAAGACATTCTGAAAAAGGTGATGAAGTCTTAATAATGTCAATGACTAATGGTGTTGGATCTAGAAATTTTAGCAATCAATATGAAATTGATAAGAGATTAAAGGCTTCTTTTAAGGCAAGTGAGATTTTAGGTTTCAAGTGGATAGAAAGATATGATTATCCAGATAATGAAATGGATACATGTTCAACTTTAGAGATTATTAAACATATTGAAAAAGTAAAAAACAAACATAAACCTTCTTTAGTATATTTCCACAGCGAGTCAGACCTAAACGTTGATCATAGGATTTTATCTTCTGCAGTACTTACAGCCTTTAGACCTCAACCAGGAGAGTTTTGTAGAGAATTACGGGTATTTGAAGTGCCCTCGGCTACAGATTATGGGCATGAATCCATAACTGGAAGATTCTTACCAAATTTATTCATTGACATATCAGAAACCTGGGGACATAAATTATCTGCTCTTAAAGCCTACTCAAATGAGATCAGAGATTATCCTCATTCAAGATCTTTAGAAGCTATCAAAAATTTAGCTAAAATAAGAGGAAATCAAAATGGTCTAGTAATGGCTGAAGCATTCCAAATAATAAGAAAAATAGAATATTAATGATGATAATAGTAATAGCTTGTTCTAAATCATGGTTCGCAATATCGGATTATTTAAAAAATAATCATCAAATTATAATTATTAAAGAAAAACATGAACTAACACTGGAAAATATAAAAAAAATAAATCCCAATTTAATATTTTTTCCTCATTGGAGTTGGAAAGTACCTAATGAGATTCATAAAAAATACAAATGCATTTTGTTCCATACAGCACCCTTACCTTTTGGCAGGGGTGGTAGTCCAATACAAAATCTTATATTACTGGGATATAAAAAATCCCCTGTTTGTGCTTTAAGAATGGTCGAAGAATTAGATGCAGGGCCTATCTACAGTAAAAGTGAATTATCTCTTGAGGGGCCTCTATCAACTATTTTTAAAAGACTAAATATAATTGTCAATGATTTAATTAAAGAATTAATTGAGTTTATGCCTGAGCCAACTATGCAAAAAGGTAATCATTTTCATTTTAGAAGATTAAATAAAGAAGATAATAAAATTCCAAATAAAGGTTCCTTAGAAAATTTCTACGATAGAGTGAGAATGCTTGATGATTCAACATACCCAAATCCATTTATAGTATACGGAGATTATATTATCGAATTTAATGAGGCTAAATTCTCTAATGGGGAAATAACCTGCACAGCTCAAATTAAGTTTAATAATAATTAACAAAATGCATAAATTTGCTCTACTATTTGATAAAAAAAATGATTGGTTAAAACAATATCTACCAGATAATTTAAATTTTAGAGAAGACATCAAAATATCTAGCTTTTATGAAGAAAAACACATAAAAAAATTTGATGTGGTTTTTGTTTTAGGTTTTACAAGAATTCTAAAAAAAGATTTTTTACGGGCAAACTCAAAGGTTTTTATAGTCCATGAGAGTAACCTACCTCTTGGTAAGGGATTTTCTCCACTACAATGGCAAATCCTAGAAGGCAAAAATAAAATAGTTTTTTCTTTATTGGAAGCTGCAGAAGATTTTGATTGTGGAGATATTATTGAGCAAATGGAATTGAATTTAGATGGTACGGAACTATATGATGAAATACGTTATAAGCAGGCAAAATTGACTTTTGAATTGATAATTAGATTCATAAAAAACTTTCCTAACAATAAAAAAAGAAAACAGTTTGGCAAAAGTACTTATTATAGAAGGAGAGAAATTTCAGATTCTGAATTAGATGTAAACTTATCAATTAAAGAATTGTTCCCTTTACTGAGAATAGTAAATAATAAAGATTGGCCAGGTTTTTTTATAATTAATGGAATCAAATATACTATAAAGATTTATAAAGAAGAACAAAATACATGACAAAAAATATTAGTCTTGAAAAAATTTGTGCTAGCGATAGGCAAAAAAAAATACTTTTTAAACTTTTAAAAAAAAGGAAATATAAAATAAGTCACTCACAAATTCCTAACATAAACCTTCATAATAATTTTGTTGAAAATCACCCATATAGAGAATGGTTTATTGTCTTCTATAAAGGTGAGAGCATAGGGACTTTTTATATAAAATTTGATAATTCAATAGGCATAAATTTGATAATGCAAACTAAAGAGAATATTCAATTTATTTTGAGTTTTATAAAAAGTAATTTTTCACCCCAAAAAGAGGTCCCATCAATAATACCTCCATATTTTTATTTGAATATTTCAAGCGATAATTCCAAACTTAAAGTTATATTAGAAGAAATAGGATTTTATAAACTTCAGGTTTCATATAAGATTTAAATATAATGTTTATTAACGGAAAACAAATAGGAATATCTAATGAGCCTTATATAATAGCTGAATTATCAGCAAATCATTGCGGATCAATCGAATTAGCAAAGAAAACAATAAGTTCTGCTAAAGAAAATGGTGCAGATGCTATAAAAATTCAAACTTATACTGCTAATTCAATGACTTTGGATTGTGACAAAGATGACTTTTTAATTAAAGAGGGTACTTGGAAAGGATATAAATTATATGATTTGTACAAAGAGGCCTCTACCCCATATGAATGGCATAAAGAACTTTTTGAATTTGCCAAAAAACAAAATATTACTATCTTCTCAACACCTTTTGATGAAGAAGCAGTTGATTTATTAACTGAATTAAATGTTCCAGCTTTTAAAATCGCTTCATTTGAAATAATTGACTTACCATTAATTAAATATGTTGCAAAAAAAAATAAACCAATATTAATATCAACTGGGATGGCTAGTAAAGGGGAAATAAATGATGCTGTTAATATCGCAAAAAAATACGGTAATGGAGATATACTTCTTTTTCATTGCGTTAGTGATTATCCTGCCTCAACTCAGGATTCTAATATAAATATGATTAAAACATTTAAAGAAAAATATGATATTGAGGTTGGCCTATCTGATCATACAATTAATAATACTGCCGCATTAGCAGCTGTCGCACTAGGAGCAGTAGCTATTGAAAAACATTTTATTCATAGTAAGAAATATAAAGGCCCTGATAGTTCTTTTTCAATTGAGCCAAAACAATTAAAAGAATTAAAGATATCAACAAAGGAATGTTGGAAAGCTTTAGGTTCTGGAGATTTTGCGAGGCCTCATTCAGAGTCAAAGAATATGGTTTTTAGAAGATCATTATATTTTGTAAATGATATGAAATCTGGAGATGTTATAACAAGAGATAATATTAGAAGAATAAGACCTGGTTATGGAATATCTCCAAAGTTTTTAGATAAAGTATTAAATAAAAAATTGAAGAAATCTGTTAAAAGAGGAGATAGAGTTACCTGGGAATGTATTGAAAAAGATTAAAACTTCTAATGGAATAACTCATGTTGATATTTTTTGCATTGAATACTCAGAAAATTTAAATTTTATATTTCTCATGATGATTCAAATTTAACATTAAGATTTTTTCAATTAATTCTCTTTCAAGAGTTTTATTAGCAATACTCGCAAATTATTTTTTTAATTAAACATCTAATGATTTGGATTAAAATCAATCTTTAAATCAAAAAATATCCTTTTTATTTTGGGCAAGTAAGAATTAAACATTAGAAGTAATTACTTAACACCAAAAATTAATAGATGAAAGATTTTATTTCTATAAAGTAGAAAGTTTTAATTAATAAACAAAGAAATCATTTGTTTTTATTCATTATAAATTTTATTTTTAAAATTTTAAAAAATTAATTTTATTGAAAAAATAATTAATCAAGATATAAAGCTTTTGATAGTAATACTGGATTTTATATTAATTTATTTGCATTAGATATAAGTCCCAAATGCAGAACCCACAAAATATTGCAAAAGATAAACTAAAAAAATTAGATTTCAGCCTTTACTAAAAAATTATTTGAATTATTTGTAAAATCAACCAAAAGGATAATATATTTAAGATGAAATTAACATAGAAGTAAATTCGAATATTTCTTACTTCAAAGAACTAAAGATTAACTTCTTCATTTCCTAAAATTACATACCTATGGATATTTAAAATATAACTATTAAAATTGCCAAAATAAAATAATTTTAATTAACTTATTTATGATTTGATTTTTGACTAATGGATTTAAGAAATTTAAAATAAATCCTAATATTAATTGATCATTATGTGATAATAAGTAAAACAATCCAATAAGTGAAGAATTCAAATTTCAAAATTTTGGTTATTAATAGCGGATTAGGAAATATAGGTTCATTAATAAATGCATTAAATTTTTTAAAATTTAATGTGATAGAAAAAAAAAGTTATGATTCATCCGAAAAGATAGATTGTGATGGTTTTATACTTCCAGGTGTTGGCTCTTTCCCTGTTGGAATTAAAAAAATTAAAGACAAAAATCTTGATAAATTAGTTTATAAATTAATAGATAAAGAAATCCCAGGATTAGGAATATGCTTGGGTATGCAATTTTTAGCTAAGTACAGTTTTGAAGGTGGAATAAAAACAAAGGGTCTTAATATATTTGAAGGAAATGTCGAGAGAATAAATCCATTAGATTCATCCAAAGTGCCTCACATTGGATGGTCAGATACTAAAGTAACTACTTTTACAAAACCCTGGCAAAAATCATTAAATAATGCTTTTTACTATGTACATTCATATGCAGTCAATACAAAAGTTGAAAATAATAAATTAGCGACAATTAGTTATGGTAAAAAAACTTTTCTTGCTGCTATTTATAGAAGAAGAATACTAGGAGTTCAATTTCATCCTGAAAAATCCCAGCAACAGGGATTGAAACTATTAAAAGAATATTTTCTTTATGAAGGGTAATTAATTATGAATTACAAAAGATTAATTCCTATAATTCTTCTAAAAGATGGCCTTTTAGTAAGGAGTCAACTTTTTAAATTTCATCAGGCAATTGGAGATCCCATACCCACTATTAAAAGACTTTCAGATTGGAGTGTTGATGAGTTAATACTATTGAATATCGGTAATTCTAAAAAGTTGGATTCCAGAAGAGATGATAAATGGCACAATATTGGTGAATCTAATTTTAGTGATTTAGTTAGCAGTATCTCAAAATTCTGCTTTGCTCCATTAACTGTTGGAGGTAAAATCAATAGTAGAGAACAAATAATTAATTTATTTAAAGCAGGTGCAGATAAATGTGTTTTTAATTCTGCTTTATTTCAAAACCCTGAATTAATTAAATGGGCCATTAATGAGTATGGTTCACAGGCAATAGTTGGCTCAATTGATACTTTTAATACAAATAAAAAGAAAGAAATTTTTATAAATAATGGCTCTAAAAAGATAAATTTATCATTTAAAGAAGCTGTAAATCATTCTTTATCCCTAGGTATTGGAGAATTATTAATTAGTTCGATAAATAATGATGGTTCAGGGAATGGATATGATTTAGATCTTATTGATCAATTGCCAAATAATATTGACATACCATTGATAATAAATAGTGGTGCAAAAGAAAAAGAACATTTTTTAAGTGCTTTAAAGAATGATTCTATTCAAGCAGTAGCCGCATCAAATATTTTTTATTTCAAAGAGCTTTCATATCCAATAATTAAGAGAGAAATAAATCAAGAATTTATAATCCTTAGAGAAGCGAATTTACTTTCTTCATTAATTATTAGAGAGCCAAAATACGAGATTAAAAAGAAAAAAGAACTCTTAAAAAAATCAGAGACTGGACTATATTTTGATAAAAAAAAATATATCGGTAAAAATAAGCAAAAAGTAATCTACTGTAAAAAATGTTTTTATCCAAATTTTAGTGCTACTCCCATGCAGTTTGACAGAGATGGTATTTGTATGGGTTGCAGAGTATCTAAAAATAAAAATGAATTCAAGATAAATGATTTCGACGTCAAAGAAAAAAAATTAAAGAAAATCATAAGCAGTATACAATCCAAATCAGAATATGACTGCATAATTTCGGTTAGCGGAGGTAAAGACTCGTACTATCAAACTTACTACATTAAAGAAAAATTAAAATTAAATCCTCTTTTAGTTACTTACAACGGAAATAATTTTAGTGATGAAGGGTGGTTTAATTTAATGAGAATGAAAGAAGTTTTTGATTGCGATCATATAATAATAAATCCTTCTGTAAAAGTGCTTAAAAAACTTAATAAGTTAGCTTTTATTGTAATGGGCGATATGAATTGGCATAATCATGTCGGCATTTATACAACGGCACCAAGATTAGCTGTGAAATTAAGAATTCCAATAATATTTTACGGTGAACATGGATATGCAGACCTCTGTGGTCAATTTTCTGATGAGGATTACCCAGAAATGAATTATCGCGAACGCATTGAGCATCATGCAAGAGGTTTTGATTGGAATTTCTTTGTAGGTATTGATAATATTACATCCAAAGATATGAATTGCTGGAAATATCCAAATGATAATGAGATTCTAGAATTAGGATTAAGGCAAATATATTTGGGCAACTATATACCTTGGGAATCTAATAACCATTTAGAAATGATGATAAAGAAATATGGCTTTAAAGTATCATCAAAGAAGTTCGAAAGGACTTACAGAGTAGGCTCAAACTTAGATGATATTCATGAAAATGGAATCCATGATTATTTAAAATATATTAAATTCGGATATGGCAGATGTACTGATCATGCAAGTAAAGATATTAGAGCTGGTTTAATCAATCGCGAAGATGGGATAAAGCTCATAAAAGAAATGGATCACATTAAATCAAGTGATCTCAAAAGATGGTTAGAATATGTAGAGATGAGTGAGGAAGAGTTCGATAGGATATCAGATCATTTTAGAGACCCAAGAGTTTGGGTTTGGAATGATAATATTGGATGGGAAAAAGATAATATAGCCTAGACATTCATTAAAATTCTCATCAAAAAATAAATGCTAAACGAAATAAGGCCATCCCGACATAAACTAATTCAAACATCATTATTGCTTCAAGACATTAATGAACTGTTAGATAGAGATTTCGACGATATTTCTAGTTGTCCTGCATGCAAATCTTCGAAACGAAAAAACAAATTTAAAAAATATGATCTTAACTTTGTACAATGTGATATTTGTAGCACTATTTATATGAATCCTAGACCTTCAAAAAAGTCTATGGATATTTATTATAAGACATCTCGAAATTACAAATACTGGGCTGAAAATATATTCCCCAGTTCAGCCAATGCACGAACCGAAATGATATGTAAACCATCATTGAAAAGAATTGAACAGACTTTGGAGAATTGTATTGAGTTTAAAAAATGTGATGTATTAGAAATTGGCCCGGGATTTGGTCTGTTCGCAGAACTATGTGATAAAGAAAAAGCTTTTCGATCTATGGAAGTTCTTGAACCAACACCACCTCTCGCAACCCATTGTAAAGAAATTGGTTTGAAAGTAAACGAGACTGATATCGAATCATTTGAAAAGAAAAATGCATTTAATTTAATATTTGCATTTGAAGTAATAGAGCATATTTACGATCCTTATTTCTTTCTAAGAAAAACCAAGGATTTTCTAACCGAAAAAGGTTTTTTAGTTATTAGCTGTCCAAACGGAATTGGATTTGATACCAAAATGCTAGGGCCTTTTTCGCCAAGTGTGGATAATGAGCATGTAAATCTTTTCTCACCAAAAGGTATTGAATATATTTTGGAAAGAAGTGGTTTTAAACTTATATCTCTCCAAACACCTGGGAAAATGGATGTGGAGATCGTATCAAATTTTTTTGATGAGAGCCCTGGTTTTTTTAAACATGAAAATAACTTTAAAAAACTTTTAGAGGAAAACAAAAACTCTAAAGAAAATTTACAATACAAAATATCAAAAGAAAAATTATCAGGCCATATGTGGGCTTTTGCCCAAAAGTTATAATTAAAAATTTAAATTTAAAATGGATTTACAATCAACAAATATCTTAATTACGGGAGGTACAGGAAGTTTTGGGAAACATTTCCTCAAAAAATTGCTTACTAGATATCCAAATTTAGAGAGGGTTGTTATTTATAGTAGAGATGAATTAAAGCAATGGGAATTGCAACAACAATATCCTCGCGAACAATACCCTAATCTAAGATTCTTCCTCGGTGATATAAGAGATATTAAAAGGTTAAAGCATGCATTAGAAAAAATAGATGTAGTTATTCATGCAGCTGCTTTAAAGCAAGTAACTGCAGCAGAGTATAACCCTATTGAGTTCATTAAAACCAATATTATTGGATCAGAAAATATTGTTAATGCTTGTATGGAGACTGACGTCAAAAAAGTTATTGCATTAAGTACTGATAAAGCAGCCGCACCTATAAATGTTTATGGAGCCACAAAACTTGTCTCTGATAAACTTTTCATCGCAGGAAACAATATCAAAGGTAATAGAAAACTAAGTTTTTCTTGTGTAAGATACGGCAACGTAATGGGATCGCGTGGATCGGTTATTCCTTTATTTTTAGAAAAGGCACCGACTGGTACTCTGCCAATAACAGATCCAAACATGACTCGTTTTAATATCACCCTTGATCAAGCTGCAGATATGGTGTTTTGGGTTTTAAAACATTCATTGGGAGGCGAGATATTTGTGCCAAAGATTCCTAGTTATTTAATTACTGATTTAGCAGAAGCTATTGGTCCAAAGTGCACTCAGAAAGTAATTGGAGTGCGTAATGGTGAAAAAATTCATGAAGAAATGATCACAGCTGCTGATAGTTATAATACTTTTGATTTAGGAAATTATTATGCTATCCTCCAACCATCTAATGAGATAAGTCGCTCAAGTTATAGAGATCATTTTAAATCATTTAACTTAGAATTTAATCAAATGGAGGTTGGTACCTCTTACAATTCAAAGGACAATAATCATTACCTTACAATTGACGAAATTAGAGATTTGATAAAAACAAATTTATTAAAAGAATTTCAAAAAATATGATGTTCAAAAAAAATAAATTCTTGCCATATGGAAGACATAAGCTTACAAAAAGGGATATTTTTAGCGTTATTAAGGTCTTACAAAGTAAAAACTTAACACAGGGCAATTGTGTACCTTTATTTGAAAAATTACTTTCAAATAAAGTAAATGCTACTTATGCAGTTGCTGTAAATAGTGCGACTAGCGCCTTGCATATTACCTGTCTAGCCCTAGATTTAAAGAAAAATGATTGGCTTTGGACCTCCGCAAATACTTTTGTAGCATCCGCTAATTGCGGTAGATATTGCGATGCTCTAGTGGATTTTGTAGACATAAATCCGAAGACAGGTTTAATGTGCACAGTTGCTCTAGAGAAAAAATTAAAGTTAGCAAAAAAAAATGGAACCCTGCCAAAAATTTTAGTGGCCGTACATTTCTCAGGAGCCTCTTGCGATATGGAAAAAATATTTAACTTATCAAAAAAATACAATTTCCATATCATCGAGGATGCCAGTCATGCTTTGGGAGGTTCGTATAAAAATCAAAAAGTAGGAAGCTGTCATTACAGTATTGCAACTGTTTTCAGTTTCCATCCTGTTAAGATAATCACAACTGGAGAAGGAGGAGCTGTCACAACAAATAATAAGGAACTTGCAAAAAAGATTTCTTTATTGAGAAGTCATGGAATTACTAAAGATAAATTTCAATTTGAATCTCAAATTCATGATGAATGGACATACGAGCAGCAAGCCTTAGGTTTCAATTATCGAATGAGTGATATTCACGCTTCATTAGGAATTAGTCAACTAAATAAATTAGAAAAAATTATCTTAGATAGGAATAGAAAATATGATAATTATAAAATGATTCTTCAAGATCTCCCAGTTAGCCTTTTAGAAATTCCTAAAAATGTAAGATCTTCTATTCATCTAGCAATTATTAAATTAGAAAATAAAGATCCTGATTTTCATAGGAAAATATTTTCTGGTTTAAGAAAAATGAATATAGGTGCACAAATTCACTATTCTCCTGTTCATTTACATCCTTATTATAAAAATCTTGGTTTTTGTGTTGGAGATTTTCCAGAGGCTGAATTTCATGCAAAAAACTCCATAACTATTCCACTCTATGTAGGTTTAACTACTAGAGAACAATTTAGAGTAGCAAAAAGTTTGAAATCATTATTATGAACCTATGCGTAATTCCAGCCAGAGGAGGTAGTAAAAGAATACCTAAAAAAAATATTATTAATTTTTCAAATAAACCAATGATATATTGGTCTATAAAAGCAGCTTTAGAGTCTGAATGTTTTGAAAAAATAATTGTAAGTACTGATAACCAAGAAATAGCATTAATTGCTAAATCATATGGAGCAGAAGTCCCCTTCCTGAGACCAAAAGAATTAGCAAATGATATGACCCCTACTCAGCCAGTTATAAAACATGCCATTGAGTGGTTGGGGAATGAAGGTTTTAAATATAAAAATGCATGTTGTATTTATGCAACAGCTCCATTATTAAGATCCTCGGATATTTCTAAATCCTTCATTAAGCTATCAAAATCTAATAAGGAATCATTTATCTTCTCTGCCACTTCATTTAATTACCCAATTCAGAGAGCCATAAGAATTGATAAGGATGGATTTGCCTCAATGCTTTTCCCAGAAAATCTAAATAAACGAAGTCAAGACCTTGAAGAAACATTTCACGATGCAGGACAATTTTATTGGGCAAGTACTGAAAAATGGATGAGTAATTCAAATATATTCGAATCCTCAAAACCATTTCTTCTTCCAAGATGGAGAGTACAAGATATAGACACTGTTGAAGATCTTCGCTATGCAGAGTTATTATTTAAAATTCTTAGATAAAATTTCAAAATTACGAAAAAATATAATTAAACAAAATACATTATTCCAAAAATAGTAAAAATATTTTAAATTCTCAAATTAAATATTCTTAAATTAAATTGAGTCTTTTTAAAATAAACATAATATGATATAGAGTTTAATACAAAGCCAAAGAAATATAGCCAATAATGTCTTTACAAACAATAGTACCTGTAATTTTATGTGGTGGCTCTGGAACAAGGTTGTGGCCACTATCAAGAAAAAGCTTTCCAAAGCAATTTCTTTCTTTGAATAATAATGAAAATAAATCCTTACTTCAGGAAACACAAGAAAGAATTAAGAGTCTAGAAGGCATTAAAGAACCAATCTTAATTTGTAATGAAGAGCATAGATTCCTCGTGGCTGAGCAAATGAGAGAAATCAATATAAAGCCCAGTATTATATTGTTAGAACCATTTGGGAGAAACACAGCTCCAGCAGTAACATTAGCAGCTATTAAAGCAAAGAAAATTTATGATGATCCAACATTATTAATATTATCCTCCGATCATGTAATTAAAAATAATGATCAGTTTACTAAAGTAATTTATAAGGGTTTAGATTATTCAAGTAGTGGGTTCCTTGTTACTTTTGGGGTTATACCTCATTCCCCTGAAACAGGATATGGATATATTAAGGCCAAGGAACCTTTATCAGAAAATCCTTTAAAAGGATCAAAAATTGATTTATTTACAGAGAAACCTAATATCGAAACCGCAAAAGAATTCATTAAAGACAATCATTACACCTGGAATAGTGGCATGTTCCTATTTAAAGCTAGCGAAATTATTAAAGAGATAAGAAAATATGCTCCAAAAATTTATAAATATTGTGAGGAATCATTAAAAGAAAATCTATATGATTTAGATTTTCAAAGATTAAATAAGAATTCTTTTTTCGAATGTCCTAATATTTCGCTGGATATAGCTGTGATGGAAAAAACAAAAAAAGGAATTGTCTTACCTTTGTCCGCTGGTTGGACAGATATAGGAAGTTGGGATGCCGTATGGAAAATATCAAATAAAGATAGCGACGGTAATTTTATTAAGGGAAATGTAGTTCAAAGAAATACTAAAAATTCATATTTAAGGAGTGAGAAAAGACTTTTAGCAACAATAGGAATTGAAGACCTAATAGTAGTTGAAACTAGTGATGTGATTTTAGTTTCTAAAATGGAAAAATCTCAAGATGTAAAAAAAATAGTTAACTTTCTCACGAAAAGAAGAATATCTGAAGGTAAAGAACATAAAAAGATATATAGACCATGGGGTTTCTACGAATCAATTGTTGAGGATAATAGATGGCAGGTTAAACTAATCACGGTAAAACCTGGGGAAAGATTATCTTTACAAAAGCACCACCATAGAGCTGAACATTGGATAGTAGTAAGCGGCACTGCAAAAGTCGAGATTAATGAAAAAGAAACAACCCTATATGAGAACCAAAGTTCCTACATACCACTTGGATCTAAGCATAGACTCTCTAATCCGGGAAAAATTCCACTAACATTAATTGAAGTGCAAAGTGGGTCCTATCTTGGAGAGGATGATATACAAAGATTTGAAGACAACTATGGAAGAATTAAGAAAAACTGATACTAATGAAAATTATCGATTTGCTAATAAAATGTTGTTCGTAAAAATCAAATTATCTTTGAAAAGAAATTTAAAACTAATAAAAAAATATTTTCAATTATTTGCTCAACGTATTACTAATACTTCACGTAATAAGTCATACCCTTTAGTAAATTTCGTTATAGAAAATGCAAATTGGTCAATTAAGTGGGATGGCATATATTTAAGGAAGTATTTGCATAATAATACTACCGGTCAAACCTTAGATATCAGCAAAATACCAATAATAAATTCAACAAAAAGAGTTATACACTTTGGTTCTCAATATATGTGGGAAGAATGGTCAAATATACTTCCAAAAGATAACAAATACGTAGTTTCCTTTTTTCACGGAAAATATGAAGATGGGCCAAAAGCTAGCAAACATATTGATGAATTTATAAAAACTCAGAACTCAATTTATAAAGTTGTGACAGGCTCCTCAATTATTTTTGATAGATTAAAAAATTGGGGCATACCTGCATCCAAGTTAATTTGTATTCCTATAGGAGTAGATACACGATTATTTAAAATTCCAACAAAAGAAGAGAAAGAAAAAATTAGAGAGAAATTAGGATTTGAAAAACATGAAATAATAATTGGTTCATTTCAAAAAGACGGAGTGGGATGGTCAGATGGGGATATCCCTAAATTTATAAAGGGTCCTGACTTACTCGTAGAATCTCTAGATTTAATTTCAAAAGAATTCCCAATAAAAGTACTTTTAACAGGTCCTGCGAGAGGATACGTAAAGAATGAACTTTCCAAAAGAAATATTAAATACAAACATGTTTTTTTAAATTCATATGAAGAAATTGCAAATTACTATCATGCTCTCGATTTATACTTGGTTTCTTCAAGAGAAGAAGGAGGCCCTAAAGCTATTGTAGAGTCAATGGCCAGTGGGGTTCCATTAGTAACTACGAATGTTGGCATGGCTAAGGATTTTGTTAAAGACCAAATAAATGGAGGATTAGTAAATGAATTTGATTCGACTTCGATATCAAAAAAAATTGTACAAATTATTAATAACCCATACAAAGCTAACATTATAAAAAAAGCGAGAGAAGAAGTAATGAGAGCTGATTGGGAGATTGTTGCCCAAACACATTGGGAAAAAGTTTATAAACCAGCTATAAAAGAATTAAACGAAAATATCAATTTTTATAATTATTAAGGTGAAGAATATAGAATTTATATATTAAAGCAATTTATATGACAGTATTAGTAACAGGATCAGCTGGATTTATTGGATTTCACTTAAGTAAAAAACTTATAAATAATGGGGTGCCAGTGATTGGAATTGATAATTTAAACAATTATTATGATGTAAACCTAAAAAATGAAAGATTAAACCAATTAAAAATAACAGCTAAAAAATCTGGGACTGATTTTATTTTTATTAAAGGAAATATTCAAGATGAATTAAAAATAAAAGAAATTTTTAAAATCTATAAGCCAGAAAAAGTGGTAAATCTAGCCGCCCAAGCAGGAGTAAGGTACTCCATCGAGAATCCATCTGAATATATACAATCAAACTTGGTAGGATTTGCAAATATTCTTGAAGCTTGCAGGAACTATAGTGTAAAAAATTTGGTTTACGCAAGTAGTAGTTCTGTTTATGGAGGCAATACAAATATGCCTTTTTCAGAAAACAAAAGTGTTGATCACCCGGTTAGTTTATATGCAGCCACCAAAAAATCGAATGAATTAATGGCTCATGCATATAGCCATCTTTATGAAATTCCTGCAACTGGCTTAAGATTCTTTACTGTTTATGGGCCCTGGGGTAGGCCAGATATGGCTCTTTTTTTATTTACCAAATCAATATTAAATAATGAACCAATAAAAGTTTTTAATAATGGACAAATGATTAGAGATTTTACCTTTGTTGATGATGTAATTGAAAGCTTAATTAGAATCTTAAAGAAACCTGCGATTAAAGAAAAAAATTTCAATACCGACGAACCTGACCCCTCAAACAGTTGGGCACCTCATAAAGTTTTGAACATTGGGAACTCCAATTCAACTCATTTAATAGATTATATAAGAGCTATTGAAGATGAATTAGGGATAAAAGCCAAAAAGCTTTTACTTCCAATGCAACAAGGAGATGTAGCTGCTACTGAATCCAACTCTACTAAATTAGAAGAATGGATAAACTTCAAACCTAATACACCTATAAAAGTGGGCATTAAGAAGTTTATTAAATGGTATAGAGATTTTTATAATGTCTAATAATAAAAAATTTACCAGTTTTCCTGATGTCAATAAATGTACAATAGGTATTATTGGCCTAGGTTATGTAGGTCTTCCTTTAGCAATTGAATTTGCTAAGAATAAAGAATGCCATATAACTGGCAACTTTCTCGATAGAAAAATAATAGGTTTTGATATTAATCAATCTCGATTAAAGGAATTAAAGAAAGGAATTGATAAAACAAATGAGATTTCTAATAAAGTTCTTTCAAATATAAAATTCCATGATTTAACTTCAGATATTGTGTCTCTATCAACTGCCGATGTATTCATTATTTCTGTACCAACTCCAATTAATGATTTGAAAGAGCCTGATTTAAATCCTTTAAAGAAAGCATGTCTAACTGTTGGTAAGGCATTAAAAATCAAACAAAGTAACTTAGATAAAAATACACAAAAAGTAACACCTATTATAATTTTTGAGAGTACAGTTTTTCCTGGAACGACAGAAGAGATTTGCATTCCCATAATTGAATATGAGTCTGGCCTGAAAATTAGTTCTGAAGAAAATACCCAAAACTTTGCTTTTGGGTACAGTCCTGAAAGAATAAATCCTGGGGATAAAAATCATACCCTAGTAGATATAAAAAAAATCACTAGCGGTAATACTCCTGATTCTTCGAATTGGATAAAAAATCTCTATGGATCAATAATAAAAGCAGGAATATATCAAGCTAATAGTATTAAAGTTGCCGAAGCCGCTAAAATCATTGAGAACACCCAAAGAGATATAAATATTGCTTTAGTAAACGAATTTGCAATTATATTCAAATTAATGGGAATAGATACTCTAGATGTTATAGATGCT
>MDTC01072876.1_pt1 | contig 20148 bp, 24 predicted proteins | sample 811181 | NCBI WGS metagenome assembly MDTC01 (sample SAMN05326644, study PRJNA326480) | marine metagenome | isolation source: seawater | place: Pacific Ocean: North | collected 2011 | reverse complement strand
TATCTGCTGACATTAAACAAGATGCTATAGATACATATAATTTAAACTTTAATGAAAATAACAAAATAACTGATATATATACATTAAATAATGAAGATATAAAACCATTTGATTTATTATGTGCTGGATTCCCTTGTCAACCGTTTAGTTCAGCAGGGTGGAAAGGAGGGTTTTCAGATAAAAGAGGGGGTATGATATTCAAAATTATTGATATATGTAAATATCATGAACCCAGATTTGTAGTATTAGAAAATGTATATAACTTAATTACACTTGAGAAAGGAAATTGTATTAAAAAAATAAGACAATTATTTGAGGGTATTGGATATAATGTTAGTTATAAAAAATTAAACTCGTCTAATTTTGGATGTCCTCAATCACGTGAAAGAGTTTATATTCTTTGTACTAAGGACGCCACATTTAATTTTGAGGATATAAAATACAAACCTAAAGTGAATCTTAATAGTATAATTGATTATGCGAATAAACAGAGCACAATTGAACCAACATTTTCTAAAAAAATATTACAACTTCATAAAGAATCACCAATATTTGGATGTAAAATAACTGATAAGCGTGGAGGTAAAATAAATATTCACTCTTGGGATATTGGTTTTAATGGTACATTAAATAAAGATGAAAAAGAATTAATGCATAAAATTATGTTAAATAGAAGAAAACAACATTGGGCTGAAAAAAAAAATATTGTAGGAGGATACGATGGTATACCTCTTACATATGAAGACATAACAACATTTTATAAGCACGATAATTTGAAAAACATGTTGGATAATTTAGTTGTTATGAAGTATTTGAGACTAGAGAAACCAAAAGATTTGGTAAATGGAAAAAGAAAATATAAAGAAGAATTACCTGAAGGTTATAATATTTGTAGAGGTAAATTAAGTTTTCCTATTAGTGAAATATTAGACCCAAATCATATATCACCTACATTAACTGCAACAGATTCACATAAATTAGCGGTGATTATAGATGAGAATACAATAAGGAATCTTTCATCAACCGAAATGAAAAAAATATGTGGATTTCCTGATACATTTGTTGTTCCAGAACATGTTAATTATGGAGATTTGTTTGGGAATATGGCAACTCCACCTGTAATTAAAGAAATATTTGAGGTTTTGCTCAAGTGAATATTATTTAAAGACTTGGATTATTCTACTAAATTGTAATCTGTAGAATTATATAAATGCCATAGAGGGATATTTTAATGTATTGAAATCACGATTACAGAAAAGAAAAGGATTAACATATGATAGATTAGTTAAGAATGTAAAAGATGTATTAGATGAAATACTAATACATATTTATAAAAATCTAATAAAAGGAGCATATGATAGAAGTGAAAATTATGTAAAACGACAATCAACGAGAAAAAGGTAACCTAAAAAAAATTGGACAACATAAATACACCATAGTATTTAAACGCATGCACAACCAAAATCCTGACCCTGTTTGCTTAGCCATCGTTTGCTTTTCTTGCCGACCTGGTGCTCTTTACCAGATTCGGTGCTATGCATTTTTTCTGCCTGTAACAGCAACTCTCTTCGAGACAACATAACAACTTCTCTGAATCGATTGTAGGACAAGTCATATACCTCATTGAATTCGAAATCCAAAGGGTTAAAATTGCCACTGAAACTTGATCGATGACTGCTTTCCTGCCAATCCATATCACTTTGATCGTCCTCCCAGTCGCTGTCACTATCGTCATCCTCCCAGTCGCTATCACTTTCATCGTCCTCCCAATCGATGTCATCTAGGCTAGACCCTCGATCACTACCACCAAATGCAGATGGGCTGTCACTTATGTCAGACTGATAGCTCGTATCACTCAATACAGAATCAGTATCTGAGTCTACCTCGGAGACATCAAATGAAAAGTCCTCTGTAGTAAAGATGCCGTTTTCCTTTTCCTCTTTCCAGTGTTTCTTAAGATACATACTACGATTAAGCAACCCTCGCTTATTGCTAAAAGCAATCTTTGCACGACACATCGGACAATTTCCAGAAGAATCGCTATCGATTTTCATAAACCACTGCTTGATACATTCGGAATGGAATATATGACCACATCTAAGTTTTTCTACCTGCTTTTTAGGATTGACCCTCCCAGTTCTTTTGTAGAGAGCCCATTTCTTCATTGAAATACCATTGGTTGGTAGACCAGGCATTTTTTCAAAACAAATTACACAGTCACTTCCTCCGCACATTGTCGGTATAGATTATTTGGAGAAGTTAGTGGGTAGGTGAGATCAAATTTTTTCCCACGTAGTTCTATGTTCCTATCCATGTCCTAACCCATATCAAATTAGCAGTATTTTCATTTTCTTAAATATAAAAATAGTAGTAAAAGTTATTTTATGAATAAAAAATATATGACTTCTCTAAATAGACCTCGTTCCAGTATTTTTAATTATCATCATCTAATATCAAAATTATCAGATGAAGATATAAGAACCATTATTGAGACAATCTCTAAAAATGAAAGCAAAAAAAATACTATACTTAATAACAAACACTCAGATAAAATGGCATTGTCTAGAATCATAAAAAAGATTTTGCGATACTGGAAATGTCAATAAGCTCCCACCAGTCGCATAAAATTTACGCGATCATTTTTAAATCTTTCTTTTAGATAATCCAGATATATAAATATCAAAAAAAAGTATGGATCATTCACATTAAGAATTCCCATAGCATACTTCGTACTAAGATATTCTCCAAGTACATATACTACCATCATTGCATAACAGTCCATTAAAAATATTGAAACATCTGTCGTTTCCATTTAATAAGAAAAAGATTTAATTATTTATAAGGAAACTTATATCTATTTTTTTGTAAAAATACAAAACCAATTACCCTTTTCATTGTAAATCCTATCAATATTTATCAGTATTTTGAATTTACTAATATATTCCATAAATCTATTCTTATTAAATACATAGTAATATCGATTAAATTTATCATAAACCTGAGAACCATCCTCAATAAGACGAGGTTTATGCCAAGAAATATAATTATCACCATTCTTGAATACTCTTTTAGAATCTGCATCTTGCTCTACAGACCATACGGTGACCAGTCCTTTTCCACCTGATTTTATCAATGAAATGAAGTTATACATGGCACAAAATCTATTTATTTCTGTTGAAAGATGATGAAAAACTGCAATTGAAATTGCAAAATCATACTTATTTATATCTTGTACATAATCTAGTATATTATATTTTTCAACATCCAATCCATATGATAGACTCAATTCTACAAATCTTTCACATGTATCTATACCCTTCATTCTTAAATCCCTTCTGTAAAGCATGTTTTTTCCATTTCCCATGCCTGCCTCAAAACCTATTGAACCTCTATCCTGACTATCAAGAAAATCTTTTACACCATTCCAAACTGTTCTCCGAGTATTGCTAAAATTGTCTGCTATGACATCGTATACATTTATTACGTTATTCTTCTCAGTTATACTAGGCTCACACGAGATTCTACTCATTTTTTTTATTATATAGATTTTTTTTATTTTATTCAAATTTTTTTCTGAAAATGGTAATAATTACTTACCAAGGGCTAATTATTTTATCTCTAGGTATTTCAAATGGGATCAAAACTATTGGATCAATATACATATCTACATTTTGCTACTGGTATTATCTTATATTACTGGGGCATTTCTCTTAAATCTGGTCTCCTTCTCCATACATTATTTGAACTATTTGAAAATTCCAATTTAGGAATAATATTTATAAATAGTTATTTTGGGATATGGCCAGGAGGAAAACCCTATGCAGATACGTTAATTAATACTATAGGTGATACTCTTGGATTTGCTATAGGATGGTATTCTGCATTTTTATTAGATAATATAGGAAACAAGCATAATCTTTACATAAAAGCATAATTTATAGATATAGATATGGAGTCCTATATTTTTGAAATACCTATAAATAGGCTATTTTTTGATAACGCAATGTGGAAATGGATACTAGAAAATTGTCCTGAAATGGGTAAAAAAATCAATCCTACCGGTCTACCCAAAAACATAGCTCAACCACTAGGTCAACTACAAGATTGGAAGTTAGTCAATATTCAAAAAGCCTATAATAGTAATATATCTATAAAGAGTATTGACATTCAAAAACATTACAACAGTAATGGTATTGAGAGTGGGTATTTTATTATACTCGATGGTAGACACCGAGTTGTTAAGGCTGTTTATAATAAAAAAACTACTGTAGATGCTATATTATAATAAAACAAGGTAGAAATTATAAAGAGTGCGTGTTAAATTTGATACAAAAAATCATTTTTTAAGAATTTTAAAATGTCGGTAAAAAGACCTATTCAACTTGGTTTATGTTGTCTTAATGTAGAATTAAGAGAGCAAAAACCTACAATATTTGCATCAAGATCATGTACAATAAATACATTAGAAAAAAAGGGGGTTGAGTATGCCAAAAAACTATCGTTAGAAAATTTAGATGATATAATGAGAATGATTTTATGGAATGATAAAAATGGAATAAGGGTATTTAGATTGACAAGCAATATATTTCCCCATTTATCAAACCCCAAAACTGAAAAATATACTCTTGACTTTGCAGATAGTAAACTGAAGGAAGTCGGGAAACTTGCCCGAGAATATAATATGAGACTTACTTTCCACCCTGGACAATATGATGTACTTGGTACACCAAGACAGGATATACTAGAAAATACAATTAGGGACCTTAGCTGTCATGCCGAAATATTAGACAGAATGGGTTGTGACCAAAATTCAGTCATGGTTATACATGGTGGCGGTCTCTATGGTGATAAAGAAGAAACAATCAAAAGATGGTGTAAAAACTACAGGGAGGCACCGGAACCTATTCGTAGACGTCTTGTTCTTGAAAACTGTGAAAGAATATTTAATGTAGAAGATTGTATAAGAATATCAAAAGAAGTGGGAGTACCAGTTGTATTTGATACTCATCATTATGATTGCTATAATAAAATACACCCCGATTATAGAGCGAAAGAAGTCCGTGAATATGTTCCTGATATTCTTAAAAGCTGGACCGACCGTAATATTAAACCCAAATTCCATATTTCAGAACAGGGATGTGGCAGAGTGGGTCATCATTCTGACTATATTGAGACTATCCCAGATTACTTATTAGAAATTCCAAAAATTTATGGTATTGACATAGATATAATGATTGAGGCTAAACTAAAGGAAAAGGCAATATTTAAACTATATGAAAAATACCCTCAACTTAATTGTAAAAAAAGAAAAATAAAAATTGTAGTTAAATCTAATAATAAATAAAACCAATCAATAATCTTTGTTATTTTTTATTTGAGACAATAGTTTACCAGCTTTTGTCTTTTTAAAAATAGTAATACCATATTTTGTTTTTATATAATCAGATATATCAGTATATTCAATTATTCTATCCAGAGCTGCTGGTATTTTGTATTTAATAAGTATATCTATCATATTTTCTATATTGTGTAATTTTTCTATATAGTCTATTTTCATATCTTCTAGATAGTCTAAGATATCACTATGTTTATGAATAGATATCTTTTTTACTAACTTACTATAGACCGATATAAATATCAAATAATTATTATTTATGTAGTAGCATTTTTTATCAAACTGATCCAGTATATTATGCCATCTTTTCGTATTGGTAAACAATATATTCGTATGATAGTGATCAGATTTATATTTCATGATTAGGTATATGTATTCTTCAATACGCGATGTTATGACCTTCATGATTTCACAATATTGTTTTTTATCCTTGAGTTCATTTAGATATTGACTATCTGAAGAGAGCTTATCACATATTATACACTTAAGTTCTTCTCTATTCTTTAAAAAGTTTTTTATCGATTCTTTGAATCCATACCAGAATATTTCTATATCTTTATCATAGTTGTCACTCTCAGTAAGAGTTGACAGGATACTATCTAAATTGTAGTAAGGACTCAACGGGCGTTCATCATTCATAAATTAAACTAAATAAAAAAAAATACAAAATAAAACATCAATTTTATTTTTTATTTGAAGTCAGAATATTTACAATATGTCTTTTTTAGGATTTCCCTATATGATTTGTCCTTTACATAACAAAGAATAGAGTCTTTGAGAATCCCTAAATGTTTATCACAAATATAAAATTCAACAAGTAACCTTGATTTTTGATACATAACTATAAATAGATGCAGATTACCATCTAGTCGATACTCTAAAAGTTTATTTGTATTTTGTGATAACATATTATTACAAAAAATGCATTTATGTATTAAATCTATAGGTGTTTTTACTATGTCTAGATAATTATGTATTCTTTTTTTTTTGGCGATTGATGAGGTGATGCTTCAAACATACCAAATCCTCCAAAATTATCAACAACCTTATAGTGTTTCTCAAAAGGGATGTCATCAGTTAAACATACCTTATCACTGCATTCTTTAGAAACCGCCGGATGTACTACCATAGTATTTTTTTTTAAGACTTCCCTAATCATTTTAGTATATCCTAATTCATCTCTCAATTTATCATATAATCTATTATTTTTTTTCTGAAGTTTTATGATTACATCCTCTTTTCTATCAATCTCATCATGTAACTGTTTACGCTCCTCAATTCCTCCCTCTATTTCAAAAAGTTGTTCTGGATCAGTTAGACTCCAGTTAGACATTTTAGATGCAGTCATTTCTGTGCTAATGTTAAGACATACCTTTTTTAATCGATTAACCTCTCTATCAAGGTTATTTGCCTCATGGATTAGATCATTCTTTTCACTAATCAGTTCGTCAATTCTTTTTCTTAGGTTTTCAATAATTGTATCTTTGTAAGATTCATCACTCATCATTAGTTATATTTATAGATTATACACAAGTTTTTAAATCAAAATTAATATAATTATAATAAGAAAATGGGTAATAACTTTTGTTTAGAATGCATTGATTGTCTCTATAAAGAAGAACCAATCGAAAAAAAGAATGTACAAAATGTATGTTTTTGTGGATATCCTTTTTGTAATACAGATATTCTTAAGCTCGATAGTGATGAACTATTAGTAAAATTTAATGGCAGCGTGTATTGTAGTAGTGTGTGTAGACAAAGACATAAAAACATAGAGTATTTAGGAAAACATTGGAATATAGACTATGCCTATTTATAGTCTAGACTATGTCTACTACTCTTTGCGACTTTTTTTTCTCACTATTTATGAGTTTTTCTTCTAAAGAACTGGGCTTTAGATTAGATACTGCACTTGGGAAGAGTTTATATTTTTTTTGCATAAGACATAACCAATAAACCTGTTTTATCATATCAAACAATATTGATATTGATATAAATAATATTGATATACCCTCCATAGGAATTGAACCTCTATAGAATTCTCCAAGGATACAACTGTTATATATCATGTTTAGCAACAAAAATACATAGAAAAATATTGATAATGGTTTCTTTATTTCAATTTGGTCTTTTTTAAAGACATAAATTAAGTATAGTATATTAACTATACCCATAAAAACGGATATGGTAAGAAGTGTAAATGATAAACTATATTCACTATCTGATATATAGTCCGAAATATTATAACCACCAAGGCCTAATAGTAATATGTTAAGTAACATAAAAAAGTTTTCAGCAAGCTTATATAGTAATTTTCTAGTGCAAAAAACATTTTTTTCTTCTATTTTTCCAAAATCAATACTGATACTTTTAGTTGGTAAAGGCCTTTTAATATCATCTTTTCTTAAATTATTCTCCATTTGTATTTATAAATAAGCAATATCTATAAATAAAAATTTATTAAATATTTATTTGCATTAAGATTGAATAAATGTTATATGGATCGGCATTGGCACCTGGTCTTCGATCTTCAATGTAACCATACTTATTTATTTCGACATTCTTGGGAATTCTTATACTAGCACCTCTATTTGCAACTCCATAGGTAAATGAATCATAACTTGCTGTTTCACATTCTCCAGTCATTCTTAATATGTTATCTTCACCATATATATGAATTGCCAATTCATGACTATCTTTAAGACTGTCTATGTATTTAATTATGTATTGGTAAACCTTATCTTGTTCCGCTTTATTCTCCATAACCTTTCTCATTGTATTATTACTAAAATTAGTATGCAAACCAGAACCATTCCAATTATCTAATGGTTTAGGATGATATGATACATTCATATTGTGTTCCTCAGCGATTCTTACTAACAAGAATCGTAATAACCATAGTTGATGACATGCTTCAATACCTGTCACGGGACCTACTTGGATTTCCCATTGACCTATTGCTACTTCCGCATTTGTACCAGAAAGGCTTAGACCAGATTTTAAACCATGATGATATACTAGATTTACGAGTTCTCTCTCAAAAACATTTGAAGCACCGTTTGCACAATAATATTGTTGTGTATCTTGACCATTTGTCTCAGATGAATTATAACCAACAGGTATACTCATTTCTTGAGAATAGTTATATTGATTAACCTGCATTAAAAAGAATTCTTGTTCAAATCCAAAGTATGGAATTTTTTCACTATCCTTATGCATGTATTTGGTAAGCTTGAAATAATTATTATTATCTAAAGGCTCAAAATTATGATTAAATGTCTGACACAGTGCAATATAGTAGTTATTTTCATTATATTTTTGGTTGTAATAACTATTTTTAATGATATACACTGGTCTTATAATAATTTCGGAATTATCACCAGGAGCCTGTCCCGTTGACGATCCATCATAACTCCATTGCATTTTAAGACTAATATTTTGATCAGCCTTTGTCTTATTTAAGTCTTTGTAGAGGTACTCTTGTAAGGTAATATCAAGTAGGTATTTAGAACCAATTGTTCTTGATTTTGACCTTAGATTGCTATCATTATCTAGCCATACATACTCCACTATTTCATAGGCCATATTTCTATATATAATAATACATAGAATTATAGTAAACTTTAAGCGTAAACTAGTCTTATTTATTTTCTATTGAATTTGCTTAATGAAGACACATCACTATCACTATGATTAGATGATATATCACTATCTTTTAGGACATTTTGCTTTGTTCTTTTGAAATCTTCTAAAGACTTAGAGTCATCATCAGAATAGTCACTTTCAATATTATTTTTATCTATACTTTGTACAGTTTCTACCATAAATAAATCACTATCATTTTTTTTTCTATTGTATTCTACCATAGACTTATCGCTATTTTTACTATTTTGGTTTGATACAACCACATTTTCTTTTAGATTATCTAGATTTTCATTTTTATCATTTTTGGTTATGGTTTCACTATCAACGACATTATCTTTTACTGTATCAATTGCCATTTTAAGTTTATTTACAGGTATGAGATTACCATCCTGAATATATAGACCCTGCTTTTCTCTATTTCTTAAAAACAACTCACGGTTACTATCAATAGGTATTTGACTGGTATTGTTGAGATTTGTGTATGAATAAATATCCAGATAGTATAAAAACTTAATGATTGCACCTAGATCCACAGCATGAAGAGTAAACATTGAAACAATAGTTGTTATAAGTGTTAATATAGCCAAAAAATATCTTTCCTGTCTTAGTGCTCTGATAATGATTATTACATCCATATAAAAACCAATAAATGGAATTGAGGCCAAAATAAATAAAAGTATAAACACCCAATCGAGTTTTTTTGTAAAATCACGAAAGGTGTTTAAATCCGAGTTATAAAGATTTGACAGACCCGAAAAAAAGTTTGATATTACTAATAATCCATATTTAGGAAATTCGGTAACTAATTTTATAGCCATTAATCCAATATTACTAAAACAAAATTTAACATTCTTATCTATATTAGTATTAATTTCTTTTATATTTTCAATATTTTGCTTATTAATCTCTGTTTTGTCTAGACTCTTGTCTGATATCTCACCGCCAGTCAATATTCCACTATTATTTTTATCAAATGAGTCAAGGTTTTCTAAATATAGTGCATCCATAATTTGTTTAGCTTCCTCTATACTAAAAACATTATTACTATCAAAACTTATGTTACTGATTTTTTCTATTTTTTCATTATAACTTATATTATCTACTGATATTGCTACTAATTGATTAAATAATAATGAAAAATTCTTGAGACTTTTAGCAATTTCTGAGACATTGTTTTTAATATACTCTCTATCCTCGTTATTACTTATATTTTCTGATATCCTTTCTAACAAATACTCATAACTATTCATCTTTATATATATAGAAGATTATTAAAAAGCTAATAATACAAATAAAGATTATAGAATGTCTTTTATTGCATTTACGAGATTATCTACCTTATTTTTCCTTATTATTCTTATAGATGGATACCATATTGTAGATATATCGTCTGTTTGCCATCTCCATTCTGCATACAGTGGTAATATGAGTATCGATTTTAACTTCATTGCACCTGCAAAGTGAATTATAGACGTATCTGAACTAATAATTTTATATGAAATCGACATAAGAGCAAGAGTATCAACATAGGGCGAATCGCTATCAAGTGTATCAAAATTTACTACATTTGAGTGACTAATTGGTATATTTTTATTTATATTAATAAATTTATATCCTGGTATATCAAATAGTTCTTTAATTTCATCAAGATTTATTTTTCTAGGGTCTTTTTCATCATCAGCTCCTGAAAGATTTACACATACTATCCGATCCTCTATGTGCTTCAACCGATCCTGCCATACATTTGCTTTTTCGCCATTTGCTTCAATATATGGGAAAGCCTTGCTAGGTAATGCCATAGTCATATTGAATGTATTTGTTAGATCACCCATATATGTCCAATAGTCATAGTCAGTGTTTATTACATCTGTAACTGATAAACTATTTTGACCAGCACAATATGATAAAACCTTGTGACATAGAGGCACAATCTTTTTAGCATAACTGTGAACTATTAAGTCAATATTAGTATTTTTGAAAAACAATAGATACCTAATCCACATTATAAAATCTCCATGTCCCTGTTCTGCTAAGATTAGTATTTTTTTATTATCTGTTTTCTGACCCTGCCAAAATCTATCGCTATCTAGTATTTTAAGGTTTTCTATATACTGGTTATTACATGATTTACAACCAGGACAATATATTCTATTTTTGTATAGATAAAACCCCTTTTTTTCTCCGAGTTTCATATAAGAAAGACCTAAAAAGAGTCTTTTTTCATAGTTTAGTTTTTCACTATTTTCATCTATTAAATCAAGTAGTCTTTTTCCATCCATATAAAAACCCAATTCGATAAGCCGGTTTATAAGACTTACCTGTTGCATAAAAGCATAGTCTTCCAGATTTATTTTGGGAATACACTCATCCCTGACCACTGTTTTGTCTAGTTTATTTTCCAAGGCAAGAATAACCTTTTTTTTAATTTCATGATATGTAGGCTCCATCTAATTAGATATAATAAAGACTTTATTTAAATAAAAATGCATTTTATTAAATATGGTAATATATATATTTTATATAGAATATATATATAAATGGTTAAAAAATATACTGTTGATAAAATTATGTCTGATGAAAAAATCGCATCAATGGAGGGAGAACATTTTGATGAGTCACATTATAAAGTTATATTAAATGAAGATGCTGATGTCTACACTAAGGATGGTAGATTATTGATGAAGTTGAGAAAAAATGTGATTTCTAAAAAGGTTACTGATAGTGCATTGGATGCTTTGAGAGATGCTTCTAAAAAGAAACATGAAAATAGGGGTGCTTCTGCTGGCGTTCTTGATAGAAATAAAATGTCAAACTACATAGGTGATTTTGTTAATCCAGGCAAATTTAGAACAAAATTCAAATCATCAGTAACTGGGATTGAAAGCAACCAGGCAACTTCCAATCTTTCGCCATCAAATATAATAGGTTTTTTTGATAAACCAGACAGAAATCTCAAGGGCAATGGTGCACAATGTAGATTAACTGCATTCAATAGAGATTACCCTGAGCTTTGGGAACAGACACAACCCTTTTTAGATGAAATTGACAAGCAGTTTAAAGGTTTAGTTCCCAAAGCCCATAAAGCTCAATATGATAGATGTCAACAAACCGCAGACTTTGCTATAGGAGATACAGCCTTTTCAACAGTAACTATAAACTATTCATGGAGAACTGCTCTTCATAAGGATGCCGGTGATTTTATGGATGGTTTTGGGAATCTAATAGTAATTGAGGATACCAAAAATCCTAACAAATATAAAGGAGCATATACTGGTTTTCCTCAGTATGGGGTAGCCGCAAATGTAAGAACCGGTGATTTTTTAGCTATGGATGTCCATGAATGGCATGCTAATACAGAATTTAAGCCTATAGATAAAAATAAAACTGGTGGTGCTAAAGACAGAGATGTGTTAAACAATTGGCACTATAATAGATTATCAGTTGTTTGCTATTTGCGTGAAAAAATGATACAATGTAAGGATATGAAAGAGGATAGAATTCAATTACTAGAAAAACAGACAGGAGGTGAATTAGATAATAATATTCTACAAGATATTTATGAAAAATTACCTCAAGGATACATTGATCTTATGAATAAAAAATATGGATTCTTTTTATGATTCAATATTAATTTCACCTGAATCATCAATATTTCCAATAGCATTATAGGCAGTATCATATATAATGCCTTTTGTATGGTCAAAATAGTATAGTTTATCACCAACCATTTCTTTTTCTAAACATGATTCATCTATATCAATATTTACTTTTTCATTTTCAGATTCTTCGTATTCTGGCTCATCCTCATCATCCAAATCATCATTATGTAAATGGGAACTAAAATCCGTTGCAATTGTAGGTAGTCTATCTATGAGACTATAATTAATAGTGGTATCTTTTTTATCTATATGTTTTTTATATTCCTCTTCAATATTAAAATCATAGTCTAGTTCTAGACTTTCCAGGTTAGATGAGGGGTATAGTTTATTAAGTTTTTCTTCTACCTTTTTCTTTAGAGTTTCATATGACCTATTTTTAATGACTATTGTACGTTTTTGAACACTACTACTCATTTTTTTTTGATGATATACAAATGCTTTATAATCAAATTTTTAATTAAATATTAAAATTAATAAAATATAATATTATCGTAGTAGCTATATAAAATGAGTGATATAAATGAGATTATAGAAGTTCCATACGATAGTAAAGAGGAAGAAGAAAAACTAGAAAATATGCTAAAAGAAGTTAAAGAATTAAACCAATTAAAAGCCGATCTATGTAATATAATAGAATTACAAACAGATAATATTGATAAAATAGAAAAGGCGAGTGAAAAAACATCAGATATAGCAATATATGCAAATAATGAACTAGAATCTGCATCAGGTCGAAAATTCAAAATGTTGCCTGTTTGTTTAGGTAGTGGAATAGGACTTTTAGTAACCTTACCTTTGACACTCGGACTTGGATTATCTGCAGGTGCAGTTGGAGGTATAGTTGCTGGAGGAAGTGTTGTTGGAGGTATAATGGGAAAAAATATGGATAAATAATAATAAGAATATATATAAATGAATAATGATTTTAACGATTATCTTGACTTAGTTAATAGTATTGATGATGATCTTGCTAACAATAACCTAGATAGAGTACTTAAAAATGTAAAATACAAAGTATATGACATGTTTCGGACTCAAAAGAAATATAATATAAACAAATCCAAAATAATAAAAAGACTAAAGGCCAGAGGCGATCCCATGGGTGATAATCTAAACACAGAGATAGATAAAAGTGTAGAAGTAACGGATATAGCCACGACCGGTGATAATTATAGCAATATCTTTGAGAATAGCAACCAAAATATGGATAGTGCAGTTAAAAAAGAAGATATAGATATAGAGGGGATCAAAAATAAACTAATAAAAAAATGTTATCTTTCTATAGCTAAAAAATACCATCCAGATAAGACCAGTGATCCATCAAAAATAAGACTATTCAAATATGCTAAAAAATACTCTCAGGATAATGACTTGGTAAAGATTTTATACATTATATCTGAGTCTGATATTAGAAATATTAATTTAAATAGTAGTGATATGTATGTTATAGACGATAGTATAGAAAATGTAGATAAAGAGATACACCTAATAAAGAAATCTATTGCATATATGTGGAATAAATTATCTGAATTACAAAAAATAAGTTTTATAACAAATCTGAAAATAAATAACGAAACTTGATAGTATCGACTATTATATTGTAATTTAATTAAATATGATATTTAATTAATTTATAGATAACATCTGCAGTATCACTTTTTTAAAAAGATGATATATACTGTTTAATTACATTGTTTATTACACAGTGTGTAGTATAGGGTCGTTTTTTATATTATTTATATACTCTTTGGTTTGATTATTGCAGTCAAATTTAATGTCATAATGATTTGTATAGAAATCGTACTTAATATGATGATCAATATTCCCATACTCGTAGAGTTCTATATTCCATATTTTTGAATTAATGATTTTACTATATATTTCATTTATAGTGCGAAATATAGTCTTTTTTTCATCTGCACTAAAAGTCTGGGGAGATATAAATATACTGGTATAAGCAAAATATTTCAAAAAAGAGTTTAAAATTTCAGAGTTAAGTTCGCGAAATGCTCCATCTCCATAGGATATATTTTGACCAAAAATATATTTTTCTTTTATTCTATCTCCATTTTCAGGATCTATATTGTAATCATTGTCATTAAATTCATTGAATTTACTTAACAGATTATAAAATAGTGTGAGTAGACCAGGCTGTTCTTTGAATAAAACCTCTGGTGTTAATTTATAGTTATACCCTGCATCATATGGTACAGGACCGTTTGTACCATTAAGTCTTCTAAGGTTTTCATTATCATTTACAGCTGTGAATATATTATTTATGGTATTAGTTTTCATTTCATTTAAATATGCCAGTAATCCATCATTTCTCGCGTTAACCGTATCATACATTTTAAGATGATTCCACATCGATAATCTTCCTCCTAAATGGATAAAATTTGTAATTAATAATATCACCATTTCAAATTGTTGGTCATTATATCCAGGTATTTCGCATAGATTTTCTTTTAATTCAATAATGTTTTCTTGTAGTTCTTGATGTATGGAATATAAGTATACACCTTCATGACTAGCGATTATACCAGTGGAAAAGTTATTTAAACCAAATTTTAAAATATTACCTAAAGTAATAATATTAAGATCAGCATCAGAAGGCATAGCTAGATTATAGCCCATTTTACCAGCACATGCATATGGATGTGTATGAAAAACAAAGAGACCGGTTGTTTTACCAATAGATACTACACATCCACCTGCTCTATTGGCCATAATTTGATTTTCACTTGCTACGTCAATTGTTTTTAGATCAACCTTTTTAACTTTGTATAGAATGGGTTCAGAGTCACTTCCTCTCTCAACTGAGTAGTCTAGAAAGAATCCAATTTCAACAGGAAATTCTAGAAAGGCTTTAAATAGGGCTATATTATCCGGATTTATAATCACTCTGCATTTTCTTAACTTTCTTGAACCAGAATCCATTATGTTTAATCTTTCTGTTAAAGAATAATACTCACTTTCTATCTCATCTTTTGTGCTATTAATTATATCTTTAATCATTATGTCACCTAATTGTAAACCCTGAAAACTAGAACCATCTGGTAGGATTATTGTCTCTTCATCAATTTTATATTTGAATTCATAAAGCAAATGGACATATATTTTACCTTCTTTATTTATATAATCTGGATATAATGGTTTTAGTGCGGGTATATTATCTACCATTTCGAATGACTGAGAATTGACTCTAAAACCAGCATTGTATAAGGACCTAAGAGCTGGAAGATTATATTTTTGTGCAATCACTTCAATAGTAATCTTATTTTCTTCAAAATTGTATGTGTCTGAATTGAATAGATGAGGTTTTGGAAAAACCCTATTAAATAGGTCTTTTGTTGAGGGAATATAGTCGCGAATCATACGAGAAACAAAAGCCATAGATTCATTTAATAGGGTGGTAGCAATATGATTTTTACGATGACTAGTTCCTACACAAAGATCCCAAATATCAAATCTTTGGTCATACCAAGAACAAAGAAAAGTATATCCTTGGGCTTCCTTAAAAGTCTCTAATAGTTTTACTCCATTATCTCCTATTATATTTTCCCTAAATTGGGTTGGATTATCAAATAAATCCATACTTTCAGAGAAATCATTTGGCACAATTTCAGTAACAACTTTAGTAAGAACTAAATAGACACTTACATAATGTTTATACCAGGGATAATTTTCTATATCAATAAAATTGTCATTAGAAAAACATTGATTTTTTAGTGTGTTTAGATTATCGTTTCCAATAATTGCACCTCTGACAGCATCCATTAAATCAGATATATTATCGAAATCATTTATTTTTAATGCAGTGGTTTCATAGAATATACTTTTTGTTGAAAAAGTTTCATTTTCTAGCTCTAGCATAGATATTGATTTATATCCAAGTATATTTTTAGACATTTTATATATAATTATATAATTTTTATTATAGCATTAACATATTACTGGTTACATAAATATGATTTGTCGATTTATATTATTATATGAGCGTTTTGGGAATTAATAATCCGAAGAGTGATTTGGTATGCATAGATTTTAATATCAAACAAATATTAAACTTTATGAAATACAGTTCTTATAAACAGACTGCATATTGTCGATGGCTTTTTGTAGTGAATTTTTAGATTGCTCTAATTCTTGTTTTTTGAGTTCCTCAATTCTTTTACATTCTTTTTCGTATTCAGCCATCTTGTTTTTTTTCATATATTCAGTAATAAACTTATTAATAACACCCTGAAGTTTTATTATATCATTAAAATCAGAGTGACTGTTAATTTTTGCCAAAATACTATGTAGTCTTTCGTCAGAAAGTCTTAAATCATCAACTGATACATAGTTTTTTTTGTAATGTATACCATTACTCATACTATTCACTAAAGAGGTATTTTTGTTTTCTTTTGAATAATAAAGACTTATATTATGAACTGTGAAATTCTCCTTGTTTTTCTCTTTATCCATTCTACTTGATACTGTATAAATGACTTGAGTACCAATATCAAATTTGTCGAGATTATCAAGCTCATAATTTCTGATTTTAGGAGCAAAAAGAACCAGGTTTTGTCTTGATATTTTTTTCTTATATTCTTTTTGGAATTCTTTAGACATTTTTGTTATAAATCTTTTGTATTCTTCTTGGTAAAAGTTATCAGTAATTGTTACGTTATTAATATTTACTCCAATAAAGTTTTCGTTTTTCTTAGAATATACTTTTTTAGAAACAACTCCTATAAATCTTATAGGTTCATCATTACCATCCTTAATGAAATTGTACGTCATCTTATATGTTACAATTATATTATTTGTTTTTTTTTTACGCATATTAGTATTATATTCTTTATATTTAATGGGTAACTGCCTTAACAAACATAAGGATATGTATGCCAAAGATTGTATACACTTAGAAGAAGACATCGACACAATCGAACTAGAGGCATACATATCTTTAGAGTATAGCGATATAACTACTGATTTTAAAAATAAATTTGGTAAAGACACTATAGAAAGTAAGATAAAACAGCAATATTATACTATAAAATATCATGTAGAGAGTGATCCTGATATGTATATACAAATGTCTATTTGGAAATTAAGATATGTCTGGTGTGACATTTGATATTGTATTTGGGTAGTAGTATTTAACAAGTGTTCTATATGCAGTTTGTACTTCCTGAAATAGTAAGTTATACTTGTCGTATTCATCAGGATGTTTATCAGGGTGGACTTTTGTACTCTTTTTAAGATATGCTTTTTTAATAACAGATTTTTCAGGTACACTATCATTCGGTATATCTAAAACCTCATGAAATTTACTTACGTCTACTATAGATTCTTCCTCTCCATTGTTTTCCAGATATTCTTCTTTTTGGATGACTTCTGCAAACAATCTGATATTACCGAGTAGATAAAGGTAGCCTTTTTCACTAAATTGATTCTTCATTAAAGAATAGTCTTTTTTAAACATGTATTTTCCTGATACGGGTTTTAATAGATACTGGTAGAAAAAATCCTCATAATGTTCTCTCATGTAGTCTAGATTGAATCTGCTATTTTTTTTAAAATCCTTTTTCTTAAAGTCTGTACCTATATCAATCATATAGTCGACTAGATACTGATACCATAGTTCATATCTATCACCTTTGATGTTACTTATTTCATTATTTACCCTGTCTATAATATCACTATACTCTTTTTCTTCAGGATTAAGCCTAGAACTGATAATATGCACGTTACTCGTCTTTTTTTTCCTTCTTACAGTCCCCTTTCCTCCTGTCTGTGACATTCCTAGTCTTTTTCTTAATTCTTCTCTGGCTTTCATCATTTTATTGGTTTCTAGATCCTCCATCTAAACGTTATTAATTAATTTACAACTTAATTAATAAAATTTTACGCAAAAACGTAAGTATTTAATCCTCATCCTCACTACTTGTGACTATTAGACATTCATTGTCACAATCACTATTAACTGTGGTTACATTTTCATTGAAAGTGGGGAATTCGACCTCATTAATATCATCTTCCCAATTTTCATAGATTTTGAGTGATCTAGAATACGGAACATTATGTGTTGATCTTTCATTAAACTTTTTAAGCTCACTTTTATTTCTACACTCGATAGATACAACACGATGTTCATAACCGGACAGATTCGCAATTTCTATGTATTTAGTATACATCCATTTTTCATAGAAATGACCACTAACAAATATAAGGTCGGTTTCATTTTTAATGGCTTTCACAAACTCCAGTAGGCAATGGTCCTCAGCCTTTGATATATCTTTTCCTCTGAAATTGTATTTACCATTCTTTGTAAAATAGTCATTTATATCACAAATTACATAAGTTTCGTCATTCGCAAATTCAGATAATTCACTTATCAACTGACTTCTGCCAGCACCAGGTACACTTCTTACAATAATTACTTGACGGTTATCACTAATCAAATCGTTGAAAGTATCATCAATTATATCAACTTCTGTACTTTCTTTGTCTCTTTTCTTACTATCTTCTAAAATATTATTATAGAATGACCTGCCTAATAGATATAATTCACTAGCAGCCAGGCTGCCTAAAATTAATACTGAAAAAAACTCTACAAAAGCATTCCCATTAGAATATTCTACAGGTGCGTATGTCTCAAAATGTTGCATTTATTAATATAATAATATGTCAAAATTATCTTTAAATAATTTTAAATTAATCTTAGATAAATCTCTTACATAATACTCATTATAGATCATAAGCATATAAAAATTTGAATAATAATAAAGATAATTACGCAATAATAAATGTCTCTTGAAATATTGGATAACAATTACACAGGCAATCTTAAATTTGACGAATATCCTTTTTCTCTATCAGATTTTCAGAAACATTCAATTGATGGATTCATAAATGGTAAAAATGTGTTTGTCGCTGCACCAACTGGCTCAGGCAAGACCTTACCAGCAGAACATGCTATACGCCACATTGTTAAAAGTGGTAAAAAGGCAATATATACTTCTCCTATTAAAACACTATCCAATCAAAAGTTTGATGAATTTACAAAGAAATTTCCAGAGGCAGATGTAGGTATACTTACTGGTGATATTAAATATAATCCCACTGGGAATGTAATAATCATGACTACGGAAATTTTGAGAAATCTATTATTCAATAAGACTATACAAGATATTAAAAACAAAGTTGAAATTACTCTCGATATATACAATGACTTTTCACTTGTTATCTTTGATGAAATCCACTATATTAATGATAAGGACAGAGGTGCTGTATGGGAACAGTCTATTGTTCTATTACCCAGTACCATTCAGATTATGATGTTATCGGCAACTATTAACAATCCAGAACAATTTTGTACATGGATTAAAAATATCAAAAATAGAGACATTGTATTATGTCAAACTAACCATAGAGTAGTTCCTCTGAGACACTCAGTTTATC
>MDTC01198717.1_pt1 | contig 20152 bp, 25 predicted proteins | sample 811181 | NCBI WGS metagenome assembly MDTC01 (sample SAMN05326644, study PRJNA326480) | marine metagenome | isolation source: seawater | place: Pacific Ocean: North | collected 2011 | reverse complement strand
AGGCTTTTAGTAAGAGAGTAAAAATCTTCAAGTGGCATACCTAGGTATTGATCATGAGATTTAACAACCATACCTTCACCATAAGCCCTTTCAAGCTCTGAATGAGCCAAAAACTCTCCAGTAGTTCGATGTCTTGCGTTTAGTGCAATAATTGAACTTTCTTCATAAGGTATGACAATTCTGTTATGGGGTGATGTATATTCAAAGTTAATGGTATAACCATCCCGTTCTAAATCTTTAGTTACAGAAAGTTGTTTTTCCGTAGCAATGGAAAGTGATTTTTCTGCTTGTTCGGAAAAAACAGAACCCTTTGATTTGAAATAAACATTATCATCCAGAAAGAAAGATGAAATAAGAGAGCCATCTTCTTTAATCAATGCTTGTTCCACAAGGTGATCTTCAATGTCAATGGTTAGAGGGTTTTCTTTATAATTGAAAAATTTTGGCATTGGAAGAGATAGTAATTGAATAAAGTTATCGTTATCATCAACCTCAAACATAATACCTCTTGACTCGATAGCACCTGGTTGTAAAAAATCAGAATAAGATGCTAAGCGATAGTCAAAAACACAAAGGTTATGACCGTTAAAATTATAATCTAAACGAATAAAACTTGATTCGGGTTTTTGTACAATATTTTTTAAATTTTCAAAAAGTTCCTTATGATCTCCTACTGGAAGCATATTTTTCTCCTAACAAAAATAGATGATAGGATTATATAATTATGCCATTATGAAGTCAAGTTTTATATTGACTAATCTTTATTAAAAGTGATATAATCAACAAAAGTTAATGATATAAAAAAGGAAAAAATATGGAATATGTAGAAAAAATGGTAAAAAATTATTTTTTAAAAAACAATGAAAAAAGTTTTTTGCTGGGTTTGTCAGGTGGTGTAGACTCTGTTGTTTTGTTCCATATCATGTTATCGACGGATGTTGATTTCAAGGCAGTCTATGTTCATCATGGGATGTCTGAAAATGCTGACTACTGGTCAGATTTTTGTAGAGATTTATGTAAAATAAATGGTATTGAGTATATTCAAAAAAATGTAGAAGTAGAGAAAAATAATCGCCAAAGTGTTGAAAACGAGGCAAGAAAATTAAGATATAAGGCTTATGTTGAAGAAATCGATGAAAGAACATTAATTTTGGGGCACCATGCCGATGACTTGGTGGAATCGATGTTAATGAATTTGTTAAATAGGGCGGGTGTTAATGGTTTAAGCACAATGCCTGCTGAGTATTTCAATGAGGAATATGGAATTAATATTGCAAGACCATTTTTGTTTGAAGAGTCATTAATGAAAGATCCTATTACAAAATGCATGATTGAAGACTATGCAGAAAAGAAGGGTATTGAGCACATCTTTGATGAGAGTAATAAAGACTCTTGTTATTCAAGAAACTTCTTAAGGAATGATATTATTCCATTGCTAAAAGAGCGCTTTGGGAATATTGCAAAACCAATGGCAAAAACAAATATCGAAGCTCAGACAATCAACAGACTAAACGTTAGTGGAAGTACAGGTAAGCTTGAAAAAATTGAGGGCAACTTATACAAAGTTAAAGTTGGTGATTTTGATAAATCAATTATTTATCGAGATTTTGTATCCTCTTCAAAAAAATATGGAATTAACCTAACTTATGGTTTAGCAAAAGAAGTGGTTGATGCAATTATGGGTTCGGAAGGGGATTTGCAACCATTTCAAAAAGATTTTAATAATAATGGTAAAAAATACAGGTTCTTTTCACATAAGGGGGTAATGTACCTTGTAAAATTAAGTGATTTAGAAACAAAGACAAAAGGAAAGTTTATTCAATTAAATAGAGATCGAGTAAAAGAGATTGGAATGAGCCTTAAAAAGGAATTTAAAAAAAATGATAACTTAAGAAAAAGGCTACCTAAAGGATTAAGGGATAGGAGTATTTATATTGTTGGTAAAGATTCTTTATTGTCCATTTATAATTCTGGAGGTGATTTTTTTGAAGAAAATTATGTCTTAGAGTACTTTTTTAAAAAAAATTGAAAACAATAAAAAAAATAGTATAATATGTCAAAAAGGATAAACTAATGGAAGCTGTAAAGAGTTTTAGTTCAGAGCAAAATAAAGTACTATCACAAACATATGGTTTGTTATCGATAACACTAATATGGTCTGCAATCGTTGCATTTTTATCAATACAGATGAGTGTTTCATCAATGTTTCAAAGTGTTGGTATGGTTGGTTTTTTTGTTTTTATCGGTGTTTATTTTGCCGTTTTGTTTGCAATAGAGAAAACTAAGAATTCGGGTTGGGGTATTTTTTGGACTTTTGTTTTTACGGGGTTGTTAGGATTTTTTATATCACCGCTTGTAGAGTATGCATTCGCATCAGGATCTGGTGATGCTGTATTTATGGCATTAGGTGGTACAGGTATTATATTTCTTTTAATGTCTGCATACGGAAAGACAACAAAAAAAGATTTATCAAGCTGGGGGAAACTTATTACTTTTGGCTTAATAGGTGCATTTATAGTGTCAATATTAAATGTTGTATTTTTCCAAATACCAGTTTTAGCTCTTGTTGTATCGACAGTTTTTGCTGTTCTTTCAGCAATGTTAATATCGTATCAGATTCAAGCTATTGTATCGGGTGGTGAGAGAAATTATGTAACGGCAACAGTTACATTGTTTGTAGCATTGTACAATATTTTTTCTTGGCTATTACAAATAATTTTATCATTTTCAGGCGAAGAATAATATTGACATTATAAAATAATAGTGCTATCATATTATTCTTGTTAATTAATAGAGAGGAAGGTTTAATATGGGTAAGATTGTTGCAGGTTCTGGTCGTATTATTTTTGCACAAGACGAGCGTGCAATTTATACTTCATTAAAAGAAATGGATGGTGAAGATCCAGTTCTTTCTCAATTTCGTCAATCAGGTGGTCGTATTGTAAAATTACCTAAATCTTATTTGGGTGATTTATCACATGGTATGTTTCAGGGTCATGAAGACATTTTTGAACCTTCAGATTTTGAAATGAGTTCTGTAGATCCAGTTAAAGATTTAGTTTAATTTTATAAAAATCATATTTAAAAATTTTAAAAAGGAGAAGTTAATATGAATACATTAAAGCTAGTAAAAGTAACCCGTAACCTAACAACTGACATGAAGGAGGAACAGCTAGAGTCTGGTATTACAGGTCGTAATGTCTCGCCTGATGTTCTTTCTGGTTTTCAGGTGCAGTTAGATCGTTTGGTGTCATCTGTAAAGAATCCGACATTGGCATGCTTAGAGGATTTATTGGAGGTATCCGAAACCTTGGATCTTAATACTGCATCATTACGTGATGTGGTTATTGAGGGTCGCTCCTGTTTGGAGTATTAATTAATAAAGAAAGAAATAAAGGGGGCTTTTAAGCCCTCTTTTTTTGTTTTATTGTTTACTAAAAAACTTTTTATGTGGTATAATAATATTATATAAAATAAAAGAGGTTAAAAATGTCAATCCATCTTGAAGAAACACAAATTAATGAGATTAGGGCAATTAAGGACTCAAAGCCATTTGAATTTTTGCTTGAAAAAACGCAAGTTCAGACCGCAGCAGTAGGTAGAGATATTATTGCAAAAAACCGTGGAACTCATTCTGATTCTGTAGTGAATGTTGCTCATGCGATGATGTTGTCAATTGCAAAAGACTTGGGTATGAATAGTAAGTATGATGTCGATTACAGAAAAACACTTACACAGTCTTGTTTGTTGCATGATATAGGGCATCCGCCTTTTGGTCATGATGGGGCTGAAAAATTAGATGCACTTTTTAAATCATTAGGTTTAAAAGAAGGTTTTGATGACAACTGCAACAACATAACGGTTATATTGGCTCATAATATTGGTGTTCGTGATGAAGTAATAGCTGATATTATAAAGTATCCTAATAAAATGTATGAAGAACATATTGATAGGTTTATTCCAAAGCTTAAAGAGGTCATAGAACAGGATAAGGAATATTTTTCAAAATATGGTGTTAACTTAAAAAATCAAAAAAGAACAATTGCGTGTCAAATAATGGATAGGGCAGATGAAATAGCATATACATGTGATGATATGTCAAACTATTTTTGTCTTAATAGGGATAAAAAAATATCATTCAAAGAAGCAATGAAGTTTTTTGATAAGCATGATGAAAAACACTTAGAGCTTGCTGATAGAATGATAAAGGCTGTTAACTCTGGTAAGAAAAGTGAAATAATGAAATTTTTCTCTGAGTTAAAGGTAGAGCTTTCAGACAACTTTAAGCTGGTAGACGAGGGAGTAAAGGTTAAGAATAATTCTTTGCATTCTTTTAGATCTGGTTTATCGAAAATGAGCTTTGAGTATTACATTAAGCCACTAAGAAAAGAGAATCTTCACTTAGATAATGTGAAGCGTCTTGAAGTTTTCTTAAATCACTGTGTTGATGGATATTATGATGGTTCTAGAATGTATTCTGAAAAAATAGAAGAGGCAAAAAAAGCGGGAGATAAAAAATCAGAATTGAAAGCTATTAGGGATATGGTTGGTGAAGTAAGTGATCCTTTTGTTATAAACACAACATCTAAGCTTTTAGATAACTCTGTTGATGAAATAGAAAGAAAGGAAAAAGTAAAATTAAGATAGAATAAATAAAGGCGGTTTAACCGCCTTTTTTATTTTTTATAAAAAGTTGTGCAATTTTTTTACCATCAGATTCAACTCTTTCTTCTACAGTATCGATAATATCATCAATGGCGAAGTGATCTTCCATAATATAATCATCACCATAAGTAAGAGAATTTAAAGACACATTTGAGTTTGTTTTTTCAATAATTTTTGCTATTGATTCTGGTGTGTGACCAAGTGAGTTCTTAATAAAATCTATACAGTGAAGAACTTCGTGAGATATGGTGGTTAACCACATAATTGTTGTTTCATCTTTGTTTTTGCTATTATTGATTAAATCTTGTATGTAGTCTTCATTAAGATAAACATAAACTTCGTGTTTATTGTTGTAGATTGAGTTTGTTTCATAAAATTTAAAATCAGGATTGGTTACACAGTGAAATCCAATGGTTTCATTTTTGTCAAAAACAGAAAACTGATCAAGTAGGTCCTTATTATCGAAGAAAATAATGTGAATATCTGGATCTTTTATTAAAAAATCGTTAACATTAGCATTAATACCTAAGTCGTTGTGGATAATTTTATTTTCTGATAAATATTCTTCTATAAAACTAATAAAGGCGATAGATTGTTTTAAAAAATCGCCTTCAGTATTAGAAGAAAAAGAGAGTTCGGGTATATCATTGTTATAAAAGAAAGAATAGGAGAGTTTTGGTTTTATACTAGACACAAGTTTGAATCTCTCTATCAATAATATTCCACAAAAATAAAAACTCTTTTCTAAAAAGTGCACTTTTGAAATCATCATATTCTTTTTTATACATAGATAGTTTGCTTTTGTTTTTTGTTAAAATACTATGTTGAATGTTTGCAAGACGATCACACATTTTAACAAAAATAGCAATTTCGTTGTTTGTTTTGCTCATTTTGAGGTTAGTTTTAAACTTTCTTTCTTTTCTGTTTTTACCACCTTCATCTGTAAGCAGAAGAACGGCTTCATAGACATCTTTTGGAAAGTTGTCCTTAATTATACCTACATCAATGTCGGTATCTTATACAATATCATGAAGAAATGCTGAAGAAATAACCTTCTCATAAGACATATGAATCGGCATATATTTTTCTGCAAGATTAACCACAGATAATATGTGATACATATATGGCTTATCTCCATATTTTTGTTCCCTATGATACTTTTTTGCAAGCGTTTGACTTTGTTTAACTATATCCATTAAATTATCCTTTTTTTGGAATACTATTATATCATTATATAATATAATAATCAATATGTTGACTTTTTTAAAAAATAAGGTATAATTATTTTTTTAAATAAATAAATTAACAATGAAAAAAGATGTAGAGGAGTTAGAAATGAGAAAAGAAATTAAGCGTATGCTAATGGAAAAAAGAAGTCCATTAAGAATTGTTGAAGGACTAAAGCAATTTGGTCTTAATGTTTCTGAAAGTAGTGTTAATTTTATTTTAAAACAGGAATATTCTATAGAGGAAAAAATTTATACACTAATTTCATCTTCACGATAATAAAAAGGTCACTTTTTGTGACCTTTTTTATTTTTCATTGATAAATTATTTCATAAGTATTATAATCAAAAAAAGATAAGAAGGATTATTTTATGGAATTGCCAAAAACAAAACCTAAAAAAAGAAACAGTAATTCTAATTTGGGTGATATGCAAAAAGTTGAAAAAAGCATAAAGTTTAAAAAGAATATATCTTTTGATGAAAGACTTGATATAGAATTGCAACTACCTTATGAAGAAATAGGTAACAGAGTAGTAAAAGTAATTGTAGAGGCACCAGAAAAGATTGTTAGGGCAATAAAAATAAACTCTAAGGGTATATTCTTAAAAAATAAAGAATTTTATAAAAAAGATATATATATAACATTGATTTAAAAAAGGAGAAATTGTGAAAACGGCAGAACAACAATATTTAGAATTGTGTAAAAAGATTATAGAAGAGGGTGAATGGGTTAATAATGAAAGAACAGGAAAGAGATGTTTAACGATTATTAATCATGATATAGAGTATGATTGCTCAGATGAAACAATCCCATTATTAACAACAAAGAAATCATACTGGAAGAGTGCAATAGCAGAGCTTATAGGTTATTTAAGAGGGTACGATAGTGCCGCAGACTTTAGATCTATAGGTTGCAAAACTTGGGATGCTAATGCAAATCAGAATGAGGCTTGGTTAAAGAATCCTAACAGAAAGGGTGAAGATGATATGGGTTTTGTTTATGGTGCTGTTGCAAGAAACTACCCTGTTGTTGGTAGTGATGAAACCATTGATTTGCTAAAAAATATTATTGATGATTTATCAAAAGGAATAGATAATAGGGGTGAAATATTAACATTTTATCATCCTGGCTCTTTTCATTTGGGGTGTTTAAGACCCTGTATGTTTAATCATCATTTTTCAATATTGGGTAATAAGCTTTATTTAAACTCTTATCAGAGAAGCTGTGATGTTCCACTTGGGCTTGGTTTTAACATGTTGCAGGTTGTAATGCTGTTAAGAATTGTTGCTCAAATAACAGGATTAAAACCAGGTAAGGCATATCATAAAATAGTTAATGCTCATATTTATGAAGACCAACTTGAGTTAATGAGGGATGTTCAGATGAAGAGGGAGCCTTTCGAACCGCCAAAATTATTTATGACAAAAGACTTAAAAACACTAAATGATTTAGAGACATGGCTTGATCCTAAAAATCCAGAACATTTCAGACTTGAAGGATATAAATCACATGATCCAATAAAATATCCATTTGCAGTTTAAAAGCACCATAAGGTGCTTTTTTTATGATGTTTGAAAATGTCTTTCTGTCCAAATAACAGAATCAGAATATATAGAGTCGATGTTGCCATTAAAATTTATTTTGTCTAAATAAATATCAACTTTTTGCCAATTTCCCGTTTCATAACTTTTAAAAATATTAATAATGTTTGAATATTCATTGTTCTTGTTAAGAAGAGCAGACTTTATATCACCGTCTATATTAATATCCTTAATGATGGCTTTCATATCGGCATCAAGCATTGCATCGAGGCATGAAAAAAGACCAACAAGTGAAGCACCCTCAGACTTATTTTTTAAGTCACTTCTTTTTGCAATACTTTGTGCAAACTTTGCTCTTGTTACTGATAGTTTTTGTAGTTCAAGTGGTTTATCAATGCTAATATTTGCTGTTGTAAGTAAAAATATGAAATCCCTAACATTGTTTTCGCCCATATAGGCGATAGCTGATTTTATAGAGTCGATGCTTTTATTTTTATTGTTTGATAGCTTTTTTCCTTTTGATATTAAAGATACATATTGAAAGAATTTAAATGCGATAGAGCTATCTGTATACATTGCTGAAGCTATCTTATCATAATTAAGTTCTTTTCTTAATAACTCTCTGTAAAGAATTAATAGTGTAGAGTTTTTAGAGGGATCAATATTTCTTTCAACAACTTCAGGCTTGGCAAAGAAAAATCCTTGAAAATAGTCAAAACCTAGTTTTTTACAATTTTTAAATTGCTCATATGTTTCTATTTTTTCTGCAATTGTTTTTATTTTTTTTGTTTTGGCAAGTTTTAACAATGCAGGAATTTTATTTTCTGGTGTATCAAGGATATCAATTTTAATAATTTTAATAAATTTTAAAAATCTATTCCATTCTTTTGAATATATAAAATCATCCAAAACAAAACGATAGCCTTTATGGAACAATGATTTCATTACATTGTATAATTCGTCTGATGGTGTTAGGTTTTCAAGTATCTCTATATAAACATTTTTTACTGGTATAAAATTAACGAGTCTCTCAAGGCTTTTAACTGATGGAAAGTTAATGAAGATGGGTTTATGGTTAACTACTGAAAATATATCAATATTAAAAAAAGAGTTAATAAGTAAAGAGCTTGTTGCCTTCTCACCTGAAGTGGAGGAAGGGAACTTGTTTTCTATGCTTTCTCTATATAGGATTTCGTAGGCAATTATATTTTTTCTTTTGCTAAAGATTGGTTGCCTTGCAAAATAAGACTTCATTAATTTTATAGTTATTTTTATAGTAAAAATATTACCACAAAAAAAATAAAAAACAAAAACAAATCACCTAAGAGATAGGAATGGATTGACTTTTCTCTTTAAAAAGTATTTTATGTGTTACTTAACGAGAAATTTATGCTCTTCATCAAGTGGAGAGATTTTTTGGCTTAGTAATTCGGGCTTATCTTTATCAAAGTCAAAAATTTCAATATTAAAAACCTTATTGTTGCTATTTTTCTCAAGATTATCCAAGAGTTGATCTAATAAGGGATCAAACTGGAGATAGTTTTTTCCAAATAGTAAGGTTAGGGTTTTTAACAGTAGTTAAAATCTCTATAAAAACCTGATCATTTTGTTTTGTTCTCTGATTGTGGTTATCATAAAAGGAAAACTGGAGGTGATAACCATGATGATAAGAGAACGGCAATATATTTCGATAGGAAAAGTCGCAAAACTGCTGGGAGTGAGTGTTGTAACAATCAGGCGGTGGGAAAAACTGGGGAAAATAAATTGTTGTTTTCGGACAGTAGGCTCTCATAGGCGATACGATATCATCAAAATTAGAGAGCAATTTTTAAATGAAACCATTAATAAAACAATTTGCTATTCAAGAGTATCAAGTGCCGATCAAAAGAATGATTTAAAAGCGCAAGTCGAAAAGTTAAAAAAGTATTGTGTCGATCATAATTTGGAGAATGTTGAGGTGATTGAGGATGTGGGGAGCGGTTTAAATTTCAATAAAAAAGGTTTTAAAAAACTATTTACCATGATTATCAATCAACAATTGAATCACTTGGTCATTAATCATCAAGATCGATTGTTGCGATTTGGGGCGGAATTAATTTTCAAACTATGTGATTTTTATAAAATAAAAGTCACGATTATCGAAAAAGAGGTTGAAACTTTTGAAAAGGAATTGGTCACAAGTGTGTTAGAAATTATTACCGTTTTTTCAAGTAAATTATATGGCTCTCGCAGCCATAAAAATAGGAAAACCATTGGAATGGCTGCATAAAATAATGCTTGATTTTTAAATAAAGATTTGTTATAGTAAAGAATAATTTTAAAAGGAATAGTGTAAACGTGTCAGGTCAAGTTGAACAAAAAAGTGATGATAAAAAGAAAAGGCGAAATAAAAATCACCTTTTCACTAAAACCTATGATACGAAACAAACCCTCGCCCCAAAACAAATTCAATGTTTAGACGCAATAGCCCATTTTTATAATCACCATAAACGCAAATACAACAAAGTGGGTGTGTATAATGAAAAAACTCGTAAACAGTATGTACAGAATGCTCGATTTGAGGACAGTAATGGCATTCATCAAAGTATGTCTTACCGTTTTTTCCGTGGCATTATGCAAGATGTGGTGGGTTTACACCAATCCATTCAAAGTAATCGAGAGAATTATTTAATAGATAAATTAGATCGACTTGAAAGTGTCAATGAAGAGATAATTAAACTTAAACAAAAATATGAAAACTTAATAAAGAATCAAGCCAAAGTTTTCAATCATGAATTTAAAAATGATAAAGATAAACTATTAAAAGTTATTCGAGCGAAATATAAAAAGCGCCAATACTTACTTAATGCCATTGAAAATTTACGTGATGTCACCAATTACAACCTTTGCTTTGGTACAAAAAAATTAATGAAACAACGCCACCGCATTAAAACCAAAAAAGCATTAACTTTATGGAAAAAAGAATGGCATTTAAAGCGCAATGGTCAATTTTTAATGGTCGGTTCGTGGGATGAAACCAATGGTAATTCCAATTGCCAAGTGATTTATCATAATAAAACCAAACAGTTTTCCCTGCGCCTGCGTATTCCTTATGAATTAGAATCCTCTTATGGTGAATACTTAACGTTTGAAAACATTGCCATTCCAAACTATTTAAAAGCACCGCTTATCCATGAACTAAACAAGCACCAAGCAAAATCATCCAACAAAAATGCTTTATCCTTTCGTTTTATCAAACTAAATGATTCACAATACCGCATTATTTTTACATTAAATCAAGACAACGTTGATATAGTAACGCATTCGAATAAAGGGGTGATCGGAGTGGATGTGAATGCCGATCACTTTGCCGTTGTCGAAATTAATAAAATTGGTGCAATACAAAATAGCTTTTCCATACCCTATCATTTAGAGGGTAAAACGAAACACCAACGAAAAGCGATTATTGAAGATGGCTTGAAACAAATAAGAGATTATGCATTAAAAAGAAAAAAAGATGTTGTCATTGAAAAGTTAAATTTCAAACAAAAAAGACAACAACTTTATAAAAATGTAAATAAAAAATATGCGCGAATGTTAAGCGCCTTTGCCTATCAACAAATTCAACAAGGCTTGATGCAATTGCAATACGAATATGGGATAAAGGTTCATCCCGTCCCTGCTGCTTATACATCCCTTTTAGGTCAAACCGTTGCAGCCGATAAGTCGCTGACCATTCATCAGGCTGCTGCTTGGTTTATTGCTAAACGTTTTTATAAAATAAAAGAATTAATCAAACAAAAATTTAAGATTTACCATCGCTCCAAACCATTTATGGTTTATATACCAAGAGAGATATATCGTGAGCATAACTTAAGCAAGTTAGGTAGATTTTTAAGTGATGTAAGAAATTACATAGGTGGCTCGTTGTCATTAAAGAAAAGACAAAGTTTAAAAGATTTTGTCGTACCATTTAATGACACTACTGCAATCAGCAGTTAGGAGAACCATTTTCGGAGGTCGATCACCGTTCGCACGACACAATGGATTGCCGCTCCAAAAAATATAGATGATCAGGTTTTACTATATTTTTAAAAGCGGTGTCTGAAAAAGATCCAGATGAAGCCTTTATGTGGATACAAAGCTGGTCTGACTTTAGCGACTTGAATATTTTAAACATTTGTTCGATGTTGTAATTTTTTTCATCACTTATTGGGTTTTTCATAGTTATCCTTTTTAAAAAGTAGAAGAATTATAAAGGAAAAAATATATTATGTAAAAAGTATTTACAATTTTTGCTTTTTTTGATAAAATAATTAGAAGTTAATTAATGGGATATTAATATGGAATATCGTGAAAAGTTTTTAAAGTGCTACAAAAAAAATGAGGAATTGCTAAACTCCTTCTTAAAGGATAAGGAGACCTTAAAGGAATATGGGATTGATTTAGAAAAGCTAACCCTGGGCAGGGATGTTTTGTTTGCAAGATACCTAACAACCATTCTGTATAATAAGGAGATTTCAACTGAAAGTAATGCTTTTTATGATTTTGTTGCAGAATTAATGGAAGAAATTAAGGGTTGTTACAAAAAAGGATTGGAAAGAAGTTTAGAGCTTTACAAAATGGGTATAGAAACAGCTGATTTTGTAGAAAATGATTTAGTATTTTATGAAAACTTTTTTTCAGATCTACTTGAATTAGATAAAGAAGAGTATTCTTGGTGGCTTTATGAGCCTGATAGTTCATTTGATGGAAAAAAGAGGAAGGTTTATTACATTGATGATAAAAGTTACAATGTGGAATCTGCTAAAGATTTTATTGATTTTAATGTTATGATGAAAGAAAAAGGAAATAATGATGAAGAGCAAAAACAAAAAACATAAACAAAGAAACTTTGTTGTGAAACAAATGGTGGAGTCTAATTCTTGCTCAACAAAAGTTCATAAAGATAAAAAATATGAGCAAGAGCAAAAAATTAGAGGAAAAAAACATAAAGAGGATTATACAAAAGGAGCTTTAGGCTCCTTTTATTAATTGTGTTGACATAAATATTTAAAAATAATATAATAAAGTTATAAAGAAAAAAGAAAAGAGGAAAAAATAATGAATAGTATATTGATGTTTCGAGAGATGGAAGAAGAATCGTAGACAAACCTTTGTCTTGCGAGGGTTTGTCTTTTATATTGGCAAATTCTCGAAACCGTATTAAAGAAGGCTTTTGGGTTTTTGCCCAAAAGCTTTTTTTATGCGAAAAAATCGTAGGGAGAGGCCATCTCTAAAATTAAGTTAAGTCATTGAAATAATTGAATTTTTTTAAAAAAAGTTGTTGACAAGATAAAAATTAATGATTATAATGACCACATAACATAAAGAAATAAAATTAATTAAGTAAGGAATAAATATTATGAAGAACTACATTAATAAATACGAACGAGAGGAAACATAAAAGCTACTGCAAAATAAATAGGGCAGTAGCTTAAATAAGCTATTGTCCAAAGATAAAGAAGCCCTTTGGATAATTTCAAAGGGCTTTTTTTATTGAAAAAATACTCCTGTGGATCTAATGGTAGGACACCAGACTTTCAATCTGGGGGTGCGGGTTCAATCCCCGTCAGGAGTACCAGAAATATTCCCATAGACTAATGGTCAGGTCGGGTGCCTTTCAAGCATCAGGTTCGGGTTCGAATCCCGATGGGAATGCCATTTATACTCCATTCGTCTAGTGGTTAGGACAGGCGACTTTCTATCGCCTAACATCGGTTCGAATCCGATATGGAGTGCCAATATTATTTTTTAAAGATGATGTATTCTCTTGGAAGAAAAGCCAAATAATTAAAATAAAACCAAGGTGGATCTGAAACATCTTTTGTTTTATTTATTATTTCAGAAGACCATTCTGAAAAAACATTATTCTTTTCAAATAATAATTTCAGCTCTCCTGTTAATGGTAAAACAGAGTAATCGTCATCTTCTTTTAATAGAAGTTTTGGCTCTATTACTTCTTTATCTCTAAGTAGTTTTAAATGTATTTTGTTTTTAAATTTAATAAATTGATCTTCTAATTTTAAAATAAAATTATTTAATATGTCGTTAATAGATTCTTTATCTTGGATTGACTTAGGAATCATCATTATTCTGAAAAAATCAAGTGTTAATATATAATTACTATTATATTTTTCTTTTTTAATTAAAACATCATCAAAGTAGGATAATTTTTTGGTATCTGGATCTTTAGTTACATCGTATTTTATTTCTGAAAATAAAAAGTTTTGACCTTTAACAATTTTTGTTAAATAAAAGGCAAAGCAAGAGTTAAGGTTATTATTAGATTCGATAACATAAGACGGAATCAATACTTTGATTTCACCATTATTGTTTATTGCTTCTTGAAATAAAAGCACAATGTCAGACTGAAGTTGATATGTGTGTAAGTTTTTGTTTCTTTCTCTTATTTGATTAATTTTTTCTTTCATATGTTTCCTTTTTTATAATTATTAAAAATTTCAATTACCACCACCAATGGATCCAAACTTCTTCACCATCTTCTGCCCCTTTATAAACAAGCCATTTATAGGTAAGTGGATAGCTTTCTAATAGTTCTTCATCAACATTAACTTTTACAACACAATAATCATTGCGAAGTTCAAGAAATTTCCAAAGAGATTTCACCTCTTCCTCTACCTCAACAGGGCAATCTGACCATTGGACATCAAGTATAGTCATTTTTCGAACTGAATTTTCACCATCAGGTTCTTTGTTTTCCCATCCCTCAAATTTATGAGAGTGGCTTGTTGTTCTTCCAGAAAGGTTGTTAATATCTTTTTTAAATAAATCTTTGCTCATATTAGTATCCTTAAAAACTATATTATAAGATAAATAACCATTTATGTCAAAAAAATATTGTAATAGCAAGTTAAAAAAGTTATAATAGTGACAAGTTTCACAAAAAATTAGGTTTTAATTATGTTTACACAAAATGTATCAGTTCCACATTCATTTTTTAAAAAATCAAAAAGAGAATATGATTCTTGGACTTTCGCATTTTTTAGAGAATTACTTCAAAACTCAATTGATGCAGGTTCTAAAAATATTGATATTAACATCAACCAATCAGAAGAGTCAGTGATTGTGGGCTTTTCAGATGACGGTATTGGTATGGATGAGCACACACTGGTTAATGCATTTTTAGCACTTGGTGGTAGTCATAAAGAGGATAACAGTATTGGTGGATTTGGGTATGCAAAAACATTAATATTGTTTGCACATAAAAATTACTCTGTGAAGACAAGGAATCTAATTGTAAAAGGGTCTGGTGGTAAATATAATATAGATACCAGTGGTAACTATCTTGGTGGTACTAAGATCGAAGTTGAAATGGATATGTCGGATGGTTATGAGGTTAGAAAAAATATATTAGAAAGTGAACTGTTAAGGGTTATTGATAATTCAAAATTAGAAGTAAAAATAAAATTAAATGATGAATTGTTAAAGGTGAAATCTAAAAAGTATAGCTATGAATATGATACACCAATCGGTAAACTTAACTTTTCAGATGCCGAAGAAGATTATATTTCTTCTTTGTGGGTTAGAGTTAATGGGTTGGCTATGTTTTCACATAGAGTTTACAGTGAAAGTGAAACAAACTTTAGCGGGTGTATTGATTTAAATAAGGATCCAATTGAAGTGCTAACATCTAACAGGGATTCATTAAAAGGATCTTCAAAAAGGGAGTTTAATGAAATATTTGAAAAACTTCAAAAAGAAAGATCTTCATTAAAAAGCGAAAAAACAAACAATTTTGTGATTAATGAAAAAGAGATTTCAAATGTCTATATCACATCAGATGATGGATGGGTAGAGCAGGACAAGCCTTTAATGTCAGAAAGAAAGGGTGGATCTGAATGTCGCTATTCAAGTAATAAAGAGGAAGATCAGGTTAAATCTGAGATGCCAAAGTTTTCACCTTTTAAAAAATTAGTTGAACAAAGCGAAAGTAAACTTGAAAAAATTCAGGTAGAGCTAAATAAAGTGGGTCAGTCATCTTACCCTTATAATTTTAATTTGAAAAATAATTCGTTAACACCCGCACAAATGAGAAATGAGTTGAATAAAAGTTTCTTGAAGAATCTTTCATTTTTATGGTCAAATATTGTTTATTCTGTGCTTGAATCATTAAATAGTTCTCGTGATTTAGGTGTAACTTTTGTTGATAGTGAGGGTTCTGTATCAAAAAGAGTTAGTGAGCTTAGTAATGTTTCTTATGCAAAAATAGGAAACAGAAAGGTGTTTGCGGGGTTTGTATTTGATAAAATGGTACGAGCATTAAATGCTTCAAATAAAGAGCAGATAGTTATTTATGTTAATCCATTAATTGTAAAGGAAATGAATAAAGAGGGTGATAATTCTATTTCTAATCTTTGTGATCTTGCTATTCATGAGATTGCACATATATTTAATGAGGATCACAATGAACGTTTTTGTTCTATTGAAATGGATATTCGTTGGGGATTGAAAAAATATTATGGTTTACAAGATTGGAAAAAGTTGATAAGATAAGTTGATTGAGTAATATCCGTTACATTTTTACTTATTAGGAATAGTTATGAGTGATATAAGAAACAAATTAAGAATAAATTCTGTAAGTGATCTTCACTTAGAGTTTTATAAGGCTGAGGGAATAGATTTCCCTCGGTTAGGCTATTCTGAAGACTTGGATATTTTGGTATTGGCTGGTGATATAATTACATCAAGTAGAAATGGTGTGCCAGAAGATTTTACGGACTGGATTATAGAGCAGGGTAAATATGCAAAGCATGTTATTTATATTCCTGGTAATCACGAATACTATAAGGGGAGAAGGGACAAGTTTGCACGAATAGTAAAAGAGCGTTTTAAGGGAACAAATATAAATTTTTTGTTAAATGATTCTGTTGTAATAGAAGGGGTTAGGTTTATCGGAACAGATCTTTTCTCTGATCATAAAATTGGTATAAGAAAAGATATTGAGTTATTAGAAAGAGAGCTTTATGCAAAACAAAATGCTCATAGAATTAGTGATTTTAAAGCTATAACAGCAAAATACAATGGTTATAAAAAATTAAATATTTATATCAGAAGTCAATGGCATCAAGAAGCTAAGAGTTATATATTGAACGAATTAAATAACTCCAAAGAGCCGACTGTTTTAATCACCCATCACGGAATAGATAAAGAGCAGTTGATTGATTATGGTAAGGGTGATGATTTGTATTTCCTTGATGCAAGTGATATAGTTGATCAAATACTTGAAACAAAAAACCCTCCACTTTATCATTTCTCTGGTCATAACCATCAATTTAAAACAGGCGTTTTAAGGGGAAAACTACCTTACTTGATAAACTCAAGAGGTTATTTTATAAATAAGAGTAATGATTTTTTAATAAAAGACTTTAAATCAGATTACTTGGTGGAGATAGAAATAGGTGGATAAAATAGTAATATATATTGATATGGATGACACAATAGTTGATTTCATATCAAGTTATAAAAAAGTTAAGGATGAAACGGGACTTGAATATCCGCAGTCAAAGGTTGGATTTTTCGAAGAATTGCCGTTAATAGAGGGTGCAAGAGATGTCATATTGTGGCTTGATAGCAAAGATATATTTGATGTTTATATACTAACAGCACCATCAATTAAAAACAAACATTGTTATACCGAAAAGGCTATTTCTATAGAGAATAATTTTGGTCACGATATGTTGAACAAGCTGATTATATCACCCAATAAGGGGTTAAATAAGGGTAATTATTTAATTGATGACTATATCGAAGGGAAGGGGCAGGAAAATTTTGAGGGCGAACTTATAACAATAGGTAGTGAAAAATTTAAGGGTTGGCAAGAAATAAAAGAATACTTTAAACAAAAATATGAGTTAGGTGATTAAATGGAGTATTATTATTTATTAATTTTTTTTACTATTATTTTTTTACTAACTTTTAAAAAGATTAAAGAAGTTACAAAACTTTATTATGTTTTAAATAAGCAAAAGCAGGATAAAAGAATAAAGAGGGAAATAACAACAAATTCATTTTTAATAACATCAGCTTTCAGTGCTATTCTTTCAATTCTTATATATATAATAATTGGTACTATATTAAAGTTAATATATTAGGAGGTTTTTTTGAATAACTATTTAATTACATATTTATGTTTGCTTTTGGTTTTTTTATTGGTTTTAAATTATATTTATGAGTATATTGAAAACCTTTATGAGAAAAAGAGAATAAGTTTAGAGTTGGATGAAGTTACTAATTTATTTATAAAAGAAAAGGAAAAAAATAAAAAAGACTTTTATCAGAGAAAAATTGGTGATTTACTCATTGATGAAAAGGGAAGAAGAAAAGAAAATAAAGAGATGAATTATAAGGCTGTAGTTTTTGTTGTTATTTTTGTTTTTGCTTTTTGGTTTTTAAGGGGTTAATTTTGAATAGTTTGTTTATTGCGTCAATTATTATAAGTGTGATTTTTTATCTCTATATTTTTATTTTTAATTATAATTTTTTTACAAAGATAAGAATGCCTATTTATAAAAAAAGACTTAAAAAAATATGTGAGGAATGGGAGCAAAGAGCAAAGGATGGTGGCTATGGGGATGCAAGTAGACCTAGTGACTTTAAAGAGGGAAGAAAGAAAATGGATGCTAAAGAGTGTCAATTTATGGCTGATACGATTAGAGGGTTTGATGTCAGAAAAAGATACCGTAAAAAAATATATTTGTGGGCATTTACTTTTGCAACAATTGAATTTTTCTTTTTAATTTATCTAGGTTTTTTCATAATCGAAAATTTTTTGGTAGTAAAAGGTTAATTTTTGGAGAGAAACAATGTTTAATATAAAAAAAGGATAGATTTAAAATATTTTAAGTTTTATAGTTATGATACAGATAAACTAATAAATAAAAATAAAACTCTAATTTATACATCATTACCTTTATTATTTTCATCTGCTTTTTATTTATTGTGGAAAAATTTTGATGGATTGAAATTTTTTGCATTTTCATATGTGACTTTTATAATGTTAACTTTAATGCCCTATATGGCATTGCAATCATTTTTTAATCGAGAAAAAAATATAAAGAAAAAAGTGCTAAGGGAGCTTAGAAAAAATAAAAAAAACATTGGCGAATTAATACCAATGTATATATTTCTTAATGAATTAGATGGATTTAGATTTGAAAGGAAAAGTATAGAAGAAGATATAAAAGAGAAATGTGAAAAATTATATTTGGAAAACAAAAATAAGTATTTTGATCTATTAAAAGGACTAAATAAGGCAAAGGCAAGAAGTTTAAATGGTTTATATATGCAAGGAGAAAGTTATACTAGGTCGGTTGAGGATCTTATAATAATTTTTGAAAATATTTATTGGTAGCGAGAAAAAGTCAGAAAAAGAAGTTAAGAAAATTAACTATAAAAAAGAAAGTGATATGAATAAGTTTAATAAAAAGATAAAAAAACAGTTTGACTTAAAAAATAATTATATGTATAATATTTTGAAAGGCTACAAGTTCGGTTCCTTCTATATATTTAAAATTGTAATTTAAGTCAATACCGACTTTTCTTCCTTTTAAACCACCTTAGGGTGGTTTTTTTAATATTTATTGACACTGGAGAAATAAAATATGTTATCAGAATTATCGTTGTTAAAAAGAAAATATGTAAAGCTTGATGATAAAAAAGTATCGTCAAATAACCTTTCTATTGAGGAATTAGCAACTCTGATGAGTAATTTTGTTTATTTCGGTTATATCCCAAATAATAATGTTGTTTCAAAGCTTCAAACATTAGATAAAGAGTATGTTTATTCTTGGTATTCAAAAGTAGAAAAAAACTTAAAAAAAGTTACTGGTGAAGATAAAGATATTGGAAGTCATGTGGTTTATAAAAATTTCCCTACCGAGGTGCTTGAAATGTCTGAAACAGAATACTGGTTTAGGCAGGTACTTGTTTATTTTGGAGTTCCTTACGAAATAGTTTCAGGAGAAGAGGTTGAAAGGGAAGAAATCGACGAAAAAGTACAGGAATTAAAAGTTCTAAGTCAGCCTTGTGGGGATTTTGAAAATCGCCTTAAAGAAGAATTGATAAAAACAAAATCAGCTTGGTCAAAAGATCAGGAAAATGAGGCAAGAGAACTAAAAGTTATCCAGTCAATTAATGTATCGGATTTTGGCTACAGACAAAATGCTATCAACTTGATTGCTACAAATATGGATAAGTTATCAGATATAAAAATAGAGGATGCTACAGATGTTCTTAGGGTGGCATTAGCTTTAGGTCAAAATGGTAAAATCGGTCGTTTAAAAAGAAGCCATCGTAAAGTTTTTTTAAAAATGCTTGAGGGTTCTAAAAACCTTGAAGAAGATGTTTTGTTAAATAAGACAAAGTGGAAGACTTTTCTTCATATGTTGCATCCTAATGAATATAGGTTGTTTAATAGGGTTCAGATTGTATTTAATAAATTACTAAAAAATGAACTGAAAGGGTTTAACTCTACATTTGAAGAAATGTTGGCAGAAAAGAATATTGAAATTTTTTCTTTACTAAAAACAAGGGCTGGTTTTTTTGCAAACAGGTTATTTAACTTGTACCGTGTTTTTGGTTTTGACGCTTTAAAAGAGTTTGTTGGTGTAATTGAAAATGTTAATACAAAAAAATTACTGAAGTTGAAATCTTTGGTTATTAAAAATAAAAACTCTGT
>MDTC01189343.1_pt1 | contig 20161 bp, 19 predicted proteins | sample 811181 | NCBI WGS metagenome assembly MDTC01 (sample SAMN05326644, study PRJNA326480) | marine metagenome | isolation source: seawater | place: Pacific Ocean: North | collected 2011 | reverse complement strand
TGGCCTGTGATCTTTACGATCTGATCTGGCGTATGGCCAACAATAACTACAACGATAGTTGCAAAAGCGACCAAGAAGCCAACTGACAGTAAACAAATCTCGATATAAAAGCGTCCTTTGTCCGACTTGAACAATATCGTGAAAAGGTATTTTAGAAAAGTCATAATTACTCCATTTTAGATCTTCATTCATAACCTATTGTAACATCCTTTTTATTCTTTGTCAAGTTTATCATCTGCCATAGTTCAGGATTGTATTCTTTCCAATGTTCACTACGCAATGCATTCATAATAGCATCTTGTTTTAAAAATAAATCGGTATCTCCTTGTTGGTTAAGTTCATAAATTAAATTTACACCAAATTTATAATTTTTACTTGCTATTTTATCTGCTAATATTTTTTTTGCTTTTAATGGTAAGTGTCTTGTTTGCATATAATCTACGCCATCAAGTGGCACATATTCATGATGTATTTCTTTTGATTTTGCGTATTCGACCATTTCATCTAATTTATTAATATTATATATACTTGCAACACTATGAATACTTAAAAATTTTTTGTTTACAAATCCTTTGAACCAGTCTACAGTTTCATCAACCTTTTCCCATTTACTGCCACTACGTAAAAAATTATTAAGTTTTCCGTAAGAATCTATACTAAGTTTTACTTCTAATAGCTTAACTTGTTCTAACATACTTTTTAATTCATTATCAGGTATTACTGTACCGTTGGTAATAAGTTGAACATGTAACTGCGAAAGATCACATTGTTTTAAAATTTTTTTTATTACTTTTTGTTCTAATAAAGGTTCACCCCCTAAAAGTTTTATAAATTTTAGATTTTTAAAGTCATTGTTTTCTAAAAAAGGATTGTAAGTGATTCCTTTTGGAATAGGTTTTCCTAATTTTTTTGCATCACTGTACCAACTTGTACTTAAAGCAGGACCACACATTCTACATTTATTATTGCATGTGTTACTGATACTTAAATCTACATATGTTAATTTAGGTGCAGTGTTTTGTGCAAAACTAGTGGCACCAAAATCTTCTTGATTGTCTAGTACAAGTTTTCTAAAACTTTGGTTACCAAACTTTTCTTTTTGATAACATTCTTTGCATCCTTTCACATAAACATCTTTAGACATGTCATCTCTAAGATTTTTCATAAAGGGATGGTTAAAAGGATCTTTGTAAAATACATTCAAATCTTCTGGTACATCGTCCCATCTAAATACACAACATGGTAATATTTTTCCATCCGGACGTATAGCCATGTGGTTAAAAGGCAACGGACATGCGTACTTTGGATATTCCATTTAATTTAGTACTCCAATATCAATATGATTTGCTAATACTTTTCTGTAGTTTTCTGTATACATTGACTTAGGCGCACAAATACCACAACCACAAGTTTGTCTAGGACAAATAATTGTAGGCATTGTTTTATTCTCTAAATTATGTCTTAGTTGTTCGACTAACTTTTTGCCCTCACTAATTTTTCCAATAGGTCCTCTTGTTTTATCAAATCGAGCTTGACATGTTTGATGATGATATACACTATCTGTTTGTTGTTCTAAATGTAGGAAAAACCAATTCACCGAACATTCCCAACCTTTAAATTCACGCTTGTCTACGAATGTTGCATTACGGCCCACACCTTTGTTACTTAAACACATTTCTCTACTACCACAACACGGGCGTCCTAAAGCCATTCCTAATTTTTTCTTTTCAGTAGTTTTTTCTCCAGCGGCACTTAAAACCTTTGCCGCTTCTTTTTCGTTATTTAATTTTTCATTTTTGTTTTTCCAAAAATCCTTCATATATTTTATTTGATAATCATTGTACTTGTGAGCCATGCTAGGTTTACTATCGGGTTCTTCTCCTATTACACGTGGTACATATTTTACATTTTTACTATCAAGAAAAGCACATAAATCTTCGCATTCGTCAAAATATTCAGCATGAAACATTACATTCACACTCATAGTCAAATTGTGTGCAGGACCATCTGTATGAAATTGCAATATTCTGTTCCTAACTTGCTTTTTTAATTTTTCGTTACTTTCTGCATGGTAACTTACAGTAATATGATTCATATTTTCAATTACTTTTTGAGCCATTTTTTCACCCATAGCTCCGTTACTTGTAAGGGCAAAACTAGACTTCCATCTATGTCGATATTTGTTTTCATATTCTTCTTTTAAGTACTGAATAAAAGGAATAAAGTTAGGATTTACTGTAGGTTCACCTCCTGTAAAACTTATACTTGCACGTTTATGGCTCCTGTATTGCATATATGTGTCCATATATTCAAAAAGGAAATCAGTATTATTTTTTAACTCATCAAGACTTGCATGAGGACTAAAATTATCATGTCTAGTCATAGGACAGTATGTGCAATCGTAATTACACCTTCTGCCGGTATCCCATGTTACTTGTAATACCTTTCCTGTCAGTAAGTCAATAGTATCAAAACTCATTTTGCTTTTTTGCCCATTCTCTTTCTTTACACCAAAAACATTGTCCACATTCGTTTATATCTTTATTTTCCTTGTACCAACGCCAATCCTTTCCTAGCATATTTGTAGTTAAGTATGCATCACCTTCACAACTGCGTGTTGTATCAAATAATTCTTTTATTCCTAGATCTTTATACTGTTTTATAATCCAATCCTTTGCTGTCTGACGTAAAGGCATTAGTTTCCACCATTTGTCATAGGCGAATGTTAATTTCTGAGCAGACTCATGTTCAGCATCTCTATTTTCCATCCGACTTTCAGTGTAATCAGGTGGATTAAGTGTTGTCGCATTATACATGGCATCATAAGATAAATCATTACACAGATAATCTATATACTCATTCAATATTATTGTTTCTCCTGCTCTACCATCAAAAGCATCTCCTAAATTTCCATGTTCAAAATGAGGCGGTATAAAGTAAGTATGTCTTTGATTTATAATGTTTGGAAACTTGTTTTGAAGCCAATTAAACACCTCCTCACTTATAGGTCCAGCCCAAGGTCTACTCTTCCATACCCTAATAGCACTTACAATATTTACTTTAGTATCTAAATTATTATCTTGTATGTATTTGCATAATATATATGTTAGACAAGCACTGTCTGCACCGCCGCTTAACATAACCAAAATATTTTTCCAATCTTTATTAAAGGGAATTTCAACATTGTCATGAATAAAAGTATCCAAACCTTTTGTTTCTAAATCTTTAATGTTATGCTCTCTGCGTTTTAGCAAAAGTTTATCAATTTCTTCGTGATGATGATTTTTTAAATCTCTAAATTTAACGTACCAATCGTCATCTCTTTTATCTATCTTAGCACGTAGTTTATCATTTACAATATTGTAACTTTGCATAAAAACACTTGTATCTTCTATTTCTCTTTTCTTTACACATTTTCTTATTTGTTCTGTATGGTGTGCCACTAGTAGATCAATCTTTTTTAGGATATTTGTTTCATTCTCTACAGCAAGTTTTGTATCTTTATCTACAATTTTATAATTTTGATAAAGTAACTCACTATCATCCGGATTTTCTTGCATGGCGTTAATTGTTTGTTGCCATTTATCTATTTCATCTTGGTAAAGCCAATCTTGTTTTATATCGTCTGGATTGTTTTCCAAATTAGCAATTTTTGTCTGCCAAAATTCTATGTCTTCTTTAAATATATTATCAGGTTGTAATATATGTTCTTTATTATAAGGAACATCTTTATATTCTTGCCGCATTAGTTTATCCTCCAAAAATTTATACTTTACAAAAAAATCATTAAAATTCTGTTTCCACAAAACATCTATTTTTCTTCTATAATGAAAAAATGCTTGCCAATGTTTTTCTTCAGTTTTATGATTTCTTATATATTTTTCAACTCCATCTAAACTTTCCAAAGCTGTGCGAATATCATCAAAAACTTCTTTTTTTTGATTCCAAGATCTATATTGCTTATTGTTTCCGTAAGATCTTCTTTGTTTATCAAGTTTAATAATTTTTTCTCTAGTTTGTTGTATATCTTTTATACCCTCTCGTGCAAAATGTCGCATTATCAAAGCAGGATTAATATAATCAGGAGTATATACAATACTTGCATCTAAGCCATTTATATCTAAATCTAAAAGACTTAAAAACACATTTTCAATATCCAACATTTGATATATACTGGTCGTGCATACTGCATCTAAGGTAGAAAAATTATTAATTTTTTTCAATTTAGATAAATTAGATTTTAATTTGTCCCAAGACCCATCACGGAAATAGCTGTAAATATTTTTTCCAGAATCTACACTTATTTTAATTTTACTATTTCCGAACATTTTTAACAGTTCATTTAATTCAACTACATCAAAGTCTGCATTAAAATTAGTATGAAAAAACACAAGCATATTTTTTGCATTAGGATGTTCAGCTAATTTACGCAAACAAGGAAAAAATTGTTTTTGATACAATACTTCTCCCCCTGCAAAATCTACTTTTTCTATATTAGGAAAATTTTTATTTAAATCCTCTACAATCTCAATAGCTTCAGCTGTTTTTAACCTAATTTGAGATTTGTCATCAGGACTTTCTCTGTGCTGTGTTTTTGTAAGTTGTATTAATTCAAATTCCCAATCAATTTTGTCAGGCTTATAATTCTTTAGTCGACTACCCCAATTACTGCTGTATACTTCACTGCAATGTAAACAAGCCATGTTACAAGCATTACTGAAACGTAATTCTACATGTTTTAAACCTGTAAATTTTACAGTTCCTGTACTAGGATCATAATGACTTAGATCTGCTGATTTGTCAGATCGCATACTATATGTGCCTTCTTCTTCTGCTGTTTTACATAAATTACAATCTTCAGGCCAGATACCAGCATCCAAGGATCTCCTATAGCTTCTAAATTTGTCATTATTCCAAAATTTGCTAGGCACATTGTGATCAACAAGTTGCAATTTTGCCGCACTGATAGGACACACTGTTGCAAAACCATTTTTATAGTTTAATCCACCGTGAGCATAATAACAAGGTAACTTAGACATCTTTAAAAATATCCTTCATATCTGCAAAAGTATCTTTAAACTTTATACCGCGTTGAGTGTCACATCTTTGTAAAAATTCTTGCATTTCTGGTAACCTTACAGACCAATCTTCACTCTCCATAAACTGCAACATGCCTTCTAATCTTTTAATTCCATATCCTGCTTCTCGCCATTCTTTATATTCAACTTTGTCTTTGTGCCAAGTTGGAATACAAAGTTCCCAATTCTCCTCTAACCATTTATAAAATTCTTGATATTTTTCTCTAGTTTTTTGTTTCATCCATTTAGGTAAAATTTTAACATTTAAATGAGGTGGATGATATACAAAATGATAATTTATCATGCCAGCACCAAACGGCCACATGTTTATTTTAGTAAATTTTTCGTTTAATTTCCATTTTATAAAATCAGGTATGTAGTGTACATTCAAAGCCTGTACTGCACATGCAATAGTTACTTCTACATTGTTACTAGTTTCTTTATCTAAAATATGAAATACTTCACGTGTTCTATTCCATTGGCTAGGGTATCTTATATAATCATTCATTTGTTCAATACTATCTACACTGTAGTGAAACCTTACCAATTTAAAATGTTTCCATAAATCAAATAAATCTTCTCGCCATTCAACACCATTAGAGTTATACCTAAGTTCAAGATTAGGTGCAAGTCCTTGCCTAATAGCTTCTTCTAAAATTTCATAATGTTCTTCTATAATTAAACTTTCACCACCTGCAAAATAAATTTGCTTCATATGTTTCATCTGTTCATAGAACTGATTCCAAAATATTGGATTTTGTTTATGCCAATTATAACTACTTCCGTTGTAACTACCTTTGTCTTTCCATTGCATTGTCTCTTTTAGACTTGCATTTTGTACCGCGGGAAATATAGCTTTCCAATCTTTAATCCATCCTGAACTATCATGAGGACTACACATTACGCAGGCAAGTTGACATTTTGTTCCGAATCGTAAATCTATGTATGCTAGACTAGGAGGTACAGAACCATCATCTTTAGTTTCCTCTAGTAATTTGTCTAAATCTACACGCTGTCTCCAATAATCTGTTTCCCACATTCGTTTAGAACTATGTCCAGCGGCTTCTTCTTTATAACATTTCAAACAGCTTGGAGGTTTTTCTCCATTAAGCATTTGTTTTCTTACATTCTTCATATACTTACTATTCCAAGCTGTCTCAAAGTCTGTAACATTTAGATTGTTAGGCTTACCGTCATCTGTTTTAAGTATACCAACTTGGCCGCCGTGCTCTTTATCATTAGTAGGACCTACTGAACTTGCATTGGCTGTACAACAGACACGCATACTACCGTCTGGTCTTGTGCTTAAATGCACCCAAGGAAGTATACAAAATGTATCTGATGGTAAGTTATTATCACTCATTGTAATTTTTCCTGTACAAATTTGTCCCTTATATTTTGTTTACATACACTTTTACATCTTGGCACAGGATCATTTTTCCAACTGTGCTGTATTGCATTCCACACTTTACCGTGCATTGCTTGTTCTAAAGATACATTAGCCAAATTGATATCTTTCAAGTAATCTGCTTCTTCTAAAATTTCTTCAAATTTATCTTTAACTTTAGGGGCGACAGAGTATTCTAACATTTTACTGTTTAAATGACAACACGGAATTACATTTGCCATGTGATTTACAAAAATTCTTTTTTGGTTTCCGTATTTGCAACTAATGCAAGTAGATGCTTTAATTTCAACTTTTTTATGTTTTACAACACCAACATCTTTACGATGACTTATTATGGTTTTAAAATCTACAAAACCTTCTTTTTTTGCTAATTCTCTTGCTGTTTCTAACTGATGTTCATTATGCTCAAAAACAATAAATTGCCAGTTAGATTTACCTCCGGCTTGATTAAAAGCTCTAAAATTTTGTTGTACCTTTTTAAAATTACTACCTTCTCTATATATTTCGCTTACTTCGTCGCTTCCGTCTATGCCCCAAGTTACTCTATGGCTACATTTTAATAATCCTGCAAGTTTTTCCCACCATTGTGTAGTACGTGTACTTCCGTTTGTTGCTATGTTTATATGAACATTCCATTCTGCAAAATGTTTGATAATTTCAAAAAATTGAGGATGTGCTGTAGGTTCATCGACACTGCCGCAAAAATTTATTATTTTCATATTAGGAAACATATGTTTTTGAAATTTCTCTTTAATTAAATCTAAATCTAAAACAGTCTTATTCAATATTTTGTCTGCATGAGGTGACAAAACTCTAAAACAGCCTTTGCATTTTATATTACAAAAACTTGTCAATTCGAAATCAATCCATTCTAAAGTTTCATTACTCCACATAATTAATTGCAAACCTTTCTGCAAGTTTTTGTATTTCTACATTATTATCTGCAAATGTCAATCCATAATGATTATCTAAAACCTTATTACTGGCCAAGAACTTATCCAAATAGTTATGAACCTTTCTGGTGCTACAAATTAAATTATTCATTTGCTTTTTTTGTTCGGGGTGCCAATAATCTACTGTCCATTTTTGTCTTATTTCCAAAGGTATTTGTTCTAAACATAGCCATTCTGGTCCTATCAATCCATGTGGTATTACACGAATATTAAATTGATCAAAATAATCAATTACTTCTTGCATTTTATTTACGTTAAGTATGCTGACCGTAGGATTAGCTCTGATTGCAATATCATCTGTTTCTTCTTGAAGTTTAGCCCACTGTCTAATATTTTTATCTATTGTATGCCAGTCAACTCCGTATCTTGTACTTTCTGCTAAATTACCTATTGCATCTATACTTAATTTTATATTGGCTCCTTTAAATTTTTTTATTTTTTTGACAGTTTCTTCCGCAGGAAAAATAGTTCCATTTGTAACACATATAAATTCAATATTTTCTAAATTTGCTTTTTTATCAATTGTATCAAAAAACCAATTAAAATGTTTGCTATAAAAAGGTTCTCCTCCTATTAATTCTACCACTTTCAAATAAGTTAAATTGCTATTTTCAATAACACGTTTTAAGTTTTGCGAATAATTTTTTCCTCTTGGAATGGGTGAGTATATAGGCTTTCTTGTTATTTCTTTTAATTGTGTTAACACATTTTTTGCACTGTTCCATTTACTGCTATGCTTAGGTGCACAAATTCTGCACATTAAATTACATGTGTAATCTAAAGCAATTTGTAGGTTTTCTACAGTATTACTATTGCCTTCTAATTTTTCATTAAAATATAACCTTCTTGATTGTAAATTTCTGCTCTCCCTATCCCAACAAGTATCACACTGTGATATTCTAGATCTTTTTGTTTGTTTTTTAATCCACTTAGTCAAATTACTGTTAAGCACTTCCTCAAAATTTTGTATTTCGCTTATATCAGGTAAATCAAGTGTTTTATGAACATCGAAATGACAGCATGGTTTTACGAAACTTACTGCTCCATCTATAGTAATTCCAGTTGATTGTAATTTACAAATTCTTTTAGACATCTACTTTTATCTCATTGTGATATGCTTTGTTGTATGCACAAGTCCTAATACAACGCGGTAAATGTTTACTATGATTAGGATTCCAACTTTGCCCCAAAATTTTATCAAACCAAGGATGTTTCAATACTGTATCTATACTATGTATTTTTAAACTATTCCAACCAGTTTGATATTCGCTTAATTTATCTAAAATATTATCTTTGTTTCTAAATGCACTATCTGATAAAAAACAACACGGCCACATTTCTTGTTTAGCACTTATAAAAATTTCTCCTTCATGCACTAATTTACATTTTATTGTAGTCAAAATTTCTTTTGTTTCAGCTTTGGATTTATTTTCTTTTTGAATAAATTCGTCTAATTTTTTAACTTGTTCTTTTTTACTGTGTTCTTTTGCTCCGGTGGTAGTTATTACTTTTTTCTGTTTATTATTTTTCTTTCCAATCTGTGCTACCCAATCAAAATAGCTATTTCTCATACCTGTTCTTGTTGCAAACACAAATCCTAATTTTTTCGCATGTTCTCTAGCTATGTCTACTTCGTGTTCATTATGATCAAAAATAATAAAAATCCAAGTTGCTTTACCTCCGGCATCACTATATGCCTGCATGTTACGGTCTAATATTTTCCATTTAGTATTCACTCTGTATATATGATTAGTTTCTTCATGTCCATCTACACAAAAATTTACATCAACTAATTTTGTTTTTTTACTAATACTGCCTAATCTATACCACCAATCAGCAGTTTGATATGCTCCGTTAGAACTCCATTGACAGTATCCGCCATTATTTGTGAGGTATTCAACCATATCAACAGCGTCTTTGTTTAATGCAGGATCTCCTAACACACCACAAAATTTAAATTGTTTATTTTTTATATGAGATTCACTAGGAAATAGCCGCACTAGATCGGGCAACTTGAAACTTTCAATTTCAAGTTTATCTATGTTTTGTGTCCTGGCACAACCAGGACATGCCGCATTACAATCACTAGTGATTTCCAGCTCAATTTTACGTATACTGTCTATATTCATTATATATACGTACTTATCTTATTTAAATTGTTCAGTAAAAGGGTCGAATTCAGCTCCACACTTCATTGCACACACTTTTAACTTGCCGTTAGAGCAACTTTCTTTATTCCAACTTTCTGCAATATCTTCAAACACGCCATTTGAAAAAACTTTTTCTAAACCTGATCTAGCATCAATTTTACTTTTATCATCTATAAAATTCCATATTTGTTCAACTTTAGGATCTTTATGCCACCATTTATACATTCGTCCTGCTGTCCAACAGCAAGGTAAAGCCAGGCCTTCGGCTGTAATAAACATGCTGTTATCTTTTTTTACTTTACAAATTATAGGAGTAGCATCATAATATGCATCCATATTTCCATATTTTTTTAATATTACATCTTGTTTTTTTAATGCTTTGTTTTGATATTTTTTATCTGGCTTTTTTAATTCTGTAGTCACTGCACCTTTTTTACTTACTGCCTGATGCTTTTCTTTCTTTTTACTATCTTGTGTAATAAAACGTCCTGTTTTTTTTGCAATAAATTTTTCAAATCCCCATTCTTCACTTAATTTTTTTGCTTCTTCAACTTGGTGTTGATTATGTTCGAATATCAAAAAATCCCATCTCGCTCTACCTCCACCATTGATAAATGATTTCATCGCACGTTCAACGTTGTCCCAAACAACGCCTTGGCGGTATAAGTGATTTGTAGATCGTAGGCCATCAACGCTAAAAATAACAGCACCCCGACGAGCAAATATGTCTGCCAATCCCATCCACCATTTTTCATCTCTTGCTCCGCCATTAGTATTCATACTTAGCCACATAGTATTATTGTTTTCTCTAAAATACCGAAATATTTCTAATGTGTCTTTAGCTACAATAGGGTCTCCCAAATTTCCACACATGTACATAGTATCTAATTGTTTTATAAACTTGGGAGAAAAAATGTTTTTGCAATCTTGTAATGTTAATTCATCTAAATTGATATGTGGATTTATTCCTTGCCCGTTCATATTACGATCGCACATAGGACATGCGGCTTGACAATTTTGTGTGACCTCTAAATGAATAGTACGTATGTCGTTGTAATTATACATCAGCCAAAATATCTTTCCATATAGAATTTAGAACTATGAAATAATTGCACTTTGTTGTCTCCTTAATTGTTCCATAGTGAGAGGAATAGTTTCTGCCATATCAATACCAACCATATTTGAATAGTTTTCAATATAATTATATATTATTTCGTACGGTACTTCAGAGTATTGATTCCATGTGCTAAAAAATTTTGGTTTTGTTTTCCAACGTTTAACATCATACACTGGCGGATCGAATTGTCTCCTAAATTTTTTGTTTAGATTTTGTATACACAAGTAAGGTTCTGTTGCTAGGGTATACGCTATGCTTCCTGTTGCATTAAAAACATTTCTAAAATTTTGTAACCACCAAACACGTAACCTTTTTTCATGTTCCATATTAAAAATATGAAATGTAGGAGATATAGCTAATGCAACTTTTTCTTTGTCGTTTATTACTAAATCTCTCCATGCTAATAGATTTTTTTCTACATCTTTCCATTTTGTTCCGTATCTCACAACTTCTGCTGTATCACCTACACCGTCTATACTTGAATTAACCTGTAACCTTTTAAACCTTAATAATTTTTTCAATAATTTATCTGTGGGGAACACAGAACTGTTAGTAGTAATTGTAAGGACTACTTTAGTGATATCAGTTTTGTCATCTAATATATCTATAAAAGTAGGAAAGTTTTTACTGTAAAAAGGCTCGCCACCTAACATTTTAACCTCTATAAGCTCTGTCAAATCACTATTAATTAACAATCTTTCAACTGTATCAAAATGGTTTTCATCAGATATATTTTTGTCTTTAGGTAAATTTTTTATGTTTTTACCTAAACTTCTCCATTTACTACTCCTGGACTTATCACACATTACACAAGCAAAATTACAAATACTATCTAGAGATACTTCTAAATCCTTAGGCAAATGCCTTTTATCTTCCCAAGTTATGTTGCGGTTTAATTTTTGTCTTAAGCTAGGAACATTTTTTGCTTCGTATTGGACACATTTAACACAACCTAAATCCATTATATCATCTGACATGTAGTCTGTAAGTTCTTTTCCTATACTTTCAAGATTGTCAAATTCGTATAATTTTCTTTTGTGTCCTACATCAGCGTGCCAGTAACAGCAAGGTTTGACGAAACCATGTATGTCTAGATGATAATGTCCATAAGGGGCAAAACAACCTATCTTATTCATCTAAAACCAACCTAACATTCTTGCCCGGACCGGCTTTGCTAGGTAAGTCACCATACTTTTCTACGTACCAGTCAATCACAGCCTCGTACCACATTTGACTGTTATGATGTGCTTTTTTATTGAATTGATGAATGTTGTTATTTGTTGCTTGCATCGTGCTTAAAGCTCTTGCACTTTCCTTTTGCATATCTCTCAATGTCATTTTATCCTGCTTCATAAAATGCTTCTTCTACATTATCTATAATTTTTTGACAAATAAACTGTGGACTTACATTATTATATGGAAATTTAGTTATTTCAGCAGTTAGATAAGAAAATGCGCCGTATATAAATTCATATTTTGCTTTGTTTATAAAATTAGATGTATTTAATTTTGTTTCATCTATAAGAATAAATTTTTTTCCGCCATTTACAAATTTTAAATTTTTATATTGTAAATCAGAAGCTCTTAAGTAAAGACCAACTGGACGAAATTTTTGTACTTCTATAATAAAATTTTTGTATAAAGGAAGCCAATCAAAAAAGTCTCCTTTAAAATCCTCACCGGTTACTATGTCCTGCTCCATCTCAACTACATTATCATCGTTTATTGTAAAATCAAATTGATATCCATTACTGTTAAGATAATTTTTGTATGAACGCAATTTTTTAGTATAATCTTCAATTATCTTTAGATTCTTTTCATTCAATTGAAATGTTTTATAATACTTAAATTCATCACGATGTACAGTTTTTGAATATTTGTCCATCTTTTTGCTTGACACATATATTTTTTTTCCTGTTTTCATTAAATTCTTCCGATTAACATATATCTTGTATATCCATGAAGTGGTAATTCTCCTTTATATAATACACGACTCATAGGATATTTTTTACACATCTCATCTAAATTATGTATAGTATTTACATGTTCAGCTAAACTGTGTAAATTATTTGTTTGTATTACAAATAATGGATCAGTTTCTTGCGGTTTTTGTCTATATTTTAAATACCAATTTTCCTTAAAATGTTCAGCACTGGTATTTATTACTAAATCTGCTTCAGTTTTTTCATTTTTAGTTTCTGTAATTGGATATTCAAACCCTGTTCTATACAAAGTAGATAGATCATTTACATCGGCAAAAGAAGATTTGACACGATAATTTTCTAAAAGCATGTTGTTAAAGACTTTATCGCTGACTTCGTTAGCCTGTTTATCTATATCAAAAATTCTAATATTATCATAATGAATCTTTACTGTATCAAAATATAATCTTAATTGTCCAAACCATCCTGCGTGTACATGGACCATTTTAAATTGGTTTTGAAGTTTGACAAGTTCTTTTGCAAGCCAAATTTTACTTAATACTTGGCCTTTACTGAATGCATCTTGAATTGGTTTAGGACTATAACCTAACCTATAATATTTGTGGAATATATCAAATATCTCATTAGGAGCAAATTTACGTAAAATACTAATGAACTCAATCATACCCTCATTATTAGTAGTATCAATGACTGGATTTTTTGCATACATACTTTGTTCTAAAAAATCTACAAACATTTTTGCTTGTTCATCTTTAGAAAATTCAAAGTAGGCAGATAATCCTCTTACCCAATCAAGTGTAGTTTCAATTTTGCTCATCGAATTGATCCTTTAACCATTCAAAATCATTAATTAACCGAAGATCAGTCCCCCTAGAAAGGCCAAACTCCATACCAGCGGTAGCACCTGCCAAAGCGTATTTGCCATATAGTCTATCGTGTCCCACGGTTGTCCAAGTTTTAAGTCGCTCATTTGTTTCGTCCTCCTTTTGTCTATCAATTACTTTGCTTGCTAATTTTGCACATTCTCTAAATGCACTCTTCCATGCTTCAAATGGTCCGGTGTTAAATTTTGTGTAACAACTTAATTGTTTCATTACTTTAAATTTTTTGCTTATACTAGTGTTTACATCTACACGAGTTACATCAACATTCTTTGTAAGTTCTGTAGGTAATAATTTTACACCTCCGTATCCATATTCTAAATCATTAATAGGATTTATACTACGCCATACATGCACTGCATCTTTATCGTTATCTGGAACAACATAATTAAAGTCAAATCCTTCTACTATTTCTGCATCTCCGTCTACAATCCACATCATTTCTGTGTCACAAATTTCTGCCGCGGCAATGTGTGCATTAGCTATACCTTTTACTCCGTGTATTCTTTTTGCATTAGGACATTTTTTCTTTAGTATGTTAAAATTAATATTGCTGTTTTGTTCTCCATATGATATCATTATCACATCATAACTTTCTTTTTTGGTATCAGCAATACATGAATGCGTGGGTCTGGTAGGACTAGTATACATTTGTTTGAAAAATTTACTTTGTCCATTATTGAAAGGTAAAGTATCTATAGGTACTCCTAATTCTGCTTTTAGTTTTGTACCTAATTCGATTACACAATCTTCTATGTCTTCCACTGCTAATACTTCTTTTTCTTTCCATAAACTATTTAAATATTGGAAGTCACGCACATTTATGTAATCCCAGTCTGTACACATAGTTTTGAAAAATCCTTCTCTAGCACCATAGATAGCCCAAATACCATTGTTTACATCTTTTCCTACCATACACCATACATATAATCTGTTTAAATTTTTCCAATGTATTTCTTGCATATCTTTAATAGATGGCTTTTCACCTTCTATCAAACACATTTTGACACCTTCTCTAAAACCTGCCCGCCAGGCTTGGTGTGGTGTATAATTATTTTCAACTAAGCTCATACAATCATTGAGTTGCACATAATCTAAATCCCAGCAAAAGTCTACTTGTGCCTTTAAATTATTGTGATCAGCATTTTCATGTGTTTTCATATCTAAGACAGCATGTTTGTCCCAACATTTTATTCCGCCGTTTCCATACAATAATCCATTTATGTTGTTGTATCCTGCCCAACTAATTACTTTCCTTGTCAAATCTGTACCAGACACAAATTCTACTTGTTGATTTATGAACTGTGGTTTTACAATATTATCACCATCTACAGTAATAAATCTCTGTGTTTCAGAAAGTTCTGCACAAGCCTTGTGTGCGGCATCACTGCCTTCAACACCATGTATTCTCTTTGCCCAAGGAACCTTGGTCAGTAGATCAGAATAATTTTTTTCAGCATTTGGTTCATCGTAACTTAAATAAATTACATCACAATCAGGAACATTTATAATCATATATCACTCACATGCACAAATTTGTCGTTACCAGAAGCAACATATAAATCACAAGATTGATTTACATTGCAATCTATATCAAACTGTTGATAATTAAAAAAATTTTCAAAGTCTACTGAAAAACTTTCTAAAAGTTTGCGTTTATCATTTTTTTCAGTTACATAAAATATTTTTTGATGACCAAAATATCCTTCACGTGTTGTATAAAAACTTTTTTTATCTTCATCTAAAATTGCACTGCCTTTCCATTTATTACCTTTTTGGATAATTTGAAAAATATTTTTTTGTGTATGATGTGCTTTTAATTTTTCAATAGGAAATATACTAGAACTAACAATTTGTTCATTTACATTTTTTTCTATTTTAATAATTTTGTAATTTTGTGATTCTTTTTTATCAGGGACTACTCGCCAATCCATTGTTCTTTCTTTTCCAAGTATAAAAGATTTTGCAAGGTCTGTATCCATAGGTATACATAATTTGTTAGGATCAAACATATTGCCTATACTAATTATTTCACCGGTAGTTTCATTGAATTCTACAAAACTCATGTTTCTATTCCCCTAATAATATTTTCATTTAAGAATTCATCTTCAACATAATGGAATATATTATCCTGAATAATATTATCAACAAGCAAATCACCTTGGTTGTTTACAGAAAATGATACTTTGTTAGTCCATTTACTTGGAATCTCTGACCAATTCTGTAACTTAGGTTTCATATGGACAAATTTTATAAAACTTTTAGGATCAATTACTTGTTTATCTATACCTAAAATTTTACAAGTAATTGCACTGGCAACATCAACACTATAAAAATTTTGTTTTTTATTAGGCAAATATTTGTCAAAAAATATTTCCCAGTGTTGTGTGATTATTTTTAGCAGTGTAAAATATTCTTTTGCTTTTTTATTTTTTTTAAAAAACCAAAATCCATTATACAGATTAGGCAAATCATTTTTTACAAAAACTTGTCTGTGCCAGCTTGATGTTATCAATTCATTTCTGTAAGTAAGAACGTTGCTTGTAAAAAATAAATCATAATTATTTAAATACGACCACCATTGCTTGATATTACGTGTTACTAACATATCTACATCCATTACAATGGTTTGATTGTACGGTGTCAAATCAAAAATTTTACATCTATTTTGAAATTTTATTTGTTCTGTTTTTGCATCATCTTTTTCTATAGGAATAATTTTATCAAATAAAACTTTATACTTTTGTGGAATATTATCATTTGTAATTAGACTTATTAATTGATTTTTATTAGTCTTATGAATACTTACTGCTAGTATACACGCCTGTTTTACATAATCAGTAGTATTATTATTCTGTGCAACAAAACAAAATCCTTTACTCATGTTCTAACACCTTATCTATTTGTGTAGATAAATCAAATTTATTCATAACATGGATATTAATATTATCTATTGCACTGACCAAATCTTTATCCAAACAGGAAATATGTATTTTATATTTTTCATTGTTTATTTCTAGTAATTTATCTTTATCTGTTGTGAAGAAAATTTTACAGGGTAATTCATTTTGTGGATTTCCAAATAAATGAAGTGCTATTGAAAACGCAAAATCATTGCGGAAGTTTTTTCCTACTAACTGATATTGCAATCTATAAAAATTCCAATTGTCTTTTATATGCTTTATCAATTCAAACAACATTTTACTAAATTTATTTTTGCTAAAATAAAATACTGTTGCCCAATACATGTCAATTGAACTATCACTTATCCTATCTAGTGTTGTATCATTTCTATTAGGATTCAAATCAATAATTTTTTTTGTTATTTTAAAATTTTTGTTTTCGAAACATTTTAGTAGGCTTGTGTTCCCTACAAAAAAATCAGTATCCATTACTATAGTATTTTCAAAAGGAGTAATATCAAAAGCTTCACACCTAGTAAGATTATTCCAAGGTAACGATTCAGACTGTGTGCCGTTATGAAATCTTCTGTGTTGATTAGTATTACAGTTATTTTCTATTATAGTATCAATGTAATCATATTGGCTAAAACGCTTATTGAAATAACCTTTTGAATCAGTTGCAAGTGCTACAGGCAAATTTAGATGCTTTTTAATTTTTTTTGCACAAAATACAGCCTGTTTTACATAATCAATCTTATGATTATTATGTGCAAACAATAATACTCCATTATTCATTTAAAATTTTCTCAACACTTCTTTTTGATTTTAATTTAGAGTATTCCTCATGATATGTTACTGCCGCTTTTTGAAACTGTACACGGATTTCAAATAAAAATTTTTGTAATTCTACTTGAATAGGTAATTGATTATCGTCTACTAAAACAATATGTTCTAGTATTGCAGAATCACAATATGCTATTAGTTCAGGAGTAATAGTAAATTTTCCTCCGTTGTAATAGTATATTAAACTTTCCTGATATTTTTCCCATAATAATCTTTTCTGATTATTAAGTGTCGTCATATATTGAGAAAAATCAAGGGCTTGTTGTAATCTTTTATCCATACTAACTCCTATACGTATGTTAAATTATACAACAAAATTAAGGATTTGTCAAGTAGATTATGATCCAGCTGTCAATTCTGTGTTGTCAGTAGTGCTAGGACTATCTACTTGTACATTAGAGCCTGTCGCTCTAAATTGCTGTGCTGTAGAAGATATAGTTCCATTTACACTTTCATCTACTCCAGGTCCTGGCTTATACCCAGGTTGTTGATCGCCTACATCTGCATCAATGACTCTTATTTGGAACTGTAATGTTGTTGAGGCAGAGTTTCTCCTAGCATTAATTAAAACATTATTTTCAGAATACACACCGGAGCCTACGCCTTGTATAAAGACTTGTTGATATGATGTAGTCATATCATACCATCCTAAACCAGCACTTGTACCTCCAGAACCACTTTGTGTTACTGTTGTGTGATTAAATATTACAGTACCCATAGTAGATAACAACGTTGCCCAAGTATTACTTTTAGATCCACTTTGACCTGTAATAGCCAAGCTCATTCTAAAATCACTACCAGAATTAAAATAGTACCTAGCTTTATCAGCTGTGCCAAAATCTATAGTAAAAACGTGTTGTACTTCATTTGACCAATTTGTTGATCTACTAGACGTTGCTATTGTACCAAATGTTCCCTGTCCTGCGTCTAACAAAAATTTATTAGTTGTGATAGTAGTTACAGCGGAATCATAATCATTATAACCACCGTCTGTAGTCGATAATGAAGATGTAGTACTGCCTGTTGCATCAGCACCAATTACATTTCCTACAGCTATGTTAGCAATATTAGCATTTGATCCTGATTGATGATTGCTTGCCTTATTGATATCTGTGGCTAGAGCATCCATTTGTGCGGCTGTAACAACCGCTCCTGTAAGCACTTGAGCACTAGTTAAAGTTTGTCCATATCCATTTTGTCCGGAACCAACTCCCATAATAGTATTGACTCTACTTTGCAAATCATTATATTGAGCTGCTTCAATGCTATCGCCGGTGTTAACTGTTGCCATTATTAATCCTTTTTATACGTATATAATCTATTTATCTATACAGCTACTTCTATTAAACGTATTCCGGAGTCGTCTGAATCTTCTAAACTTTTTCCTACTACACAAAAACTACTAGGACTTGCACTGTCTTTTCTTAATCCAGTTGCTGTACCAGCCTTAGGTCCAGTAACAAGTATATCTCCCTTTCTAACTGGTCCTTCGACCATGCATGGCACTCTTCCTCTTAGTGCTATTGCAACGCCTTCTATTTCACTGTTCATTAAATGTGCAGGATCTGTTGATACTACACCTGCTAATCTATTGTCACAAAAACCTGTGCTTTTTGTTACTTCTTTTTCACCACCAAAAACTAATACTGTACCTGGTTCGTAATCTTCATCAGCTGTGTATTTTTCAGCTAAGTCAGCATATCTTGCTTGTGTTGCAATACCATGAAAAACTTGTGCATATAAATCGCCCGAACCATTCCTAGCGGCTATTGTATTTGCTGTAGCTGATGTGCTTGCTGATCTACCTATACCACCAACTTCTAATGTCTGCGAAGCAGTTGCAGATCCATTGAATGTAGTTGCAAACACAGTGCCAAAACTATTTGAAGCACTACCTATATTTGTTATATTTGTTCCTGTATACGCTGACAAATTATCATATCCAGGTAGTATTGCACCTGATTCAATCCTTAGTGGCATTTTTTGTGCCGCTGTGCTGTCTTGCACTTGGACGAAAATCTGTTCTCCCTGTTCGTTTGCAATTAATCCTTTGTCGTCATTGACAATTTTTACTACAAGATCATTAGAGTCACCAACTGTAAATCCAAAGTCACTAAAGTTAACTGTTGTACTAAATGATGCTGTTCCAGTTTGTACAAAATTAGAAGCACTTACACCGCCTAATTTATCTGCATTAGAAGCTGTGCCAAAAAATCTATGCGGAGTACTTGTTACACCACCTGTGCTATTGATTGTATTTTTTAAAGTTACGCCTTGTCTTATTACATCAAAACCTGGATAACTTGCCGCATCGGCTGCTCCGATTGTAAATTGTATACTACTGACAATATGAATTACTTCATCGTTTATTACAGATACAATCACTGCTCTATTAGTATCGGTGTTATCTCTTATTGTTCTACTTTGAAATTGTGTAACACTATCACCAGCTCCTTGTGGTCCTACTAGAATAAAACTTGTTCCGTTATAGGCGTATAATTGTTCATTGTTTGTATCCCACCAAAAGTCACCTTGTGAAAGTCCTGCTGGACTTGTAGCACTTATTTCAGCGCCGCCTGTTGTTCTCCATTTTGTTCCATCATAAAATTTTAATTTACTGTTTGATGTGTCAAACCAAACTTGACCACTTACCGGTTTAGGTGGTTGATTTGCACCTGCAAAATTTTCAAGTAAAAATACAAAGTTTTCATTCTGTATTTCACCATAACCAGCATAATTTTTCCCTACAAGTTTTAGATCTGTAGTTTGATCAATAGTGCCGTCTTCAACTACAGCTAGTTGACTTGTATCAAATTTGTTAATAGTATACGCCATTTATTACCCCTATTATAGTTTATTTATCGCAAATCCTAAGTTACCGTCAC
>MDTC01176782.1_pt1 | contig 20166 bp, 19 predicted proteins | sample 811181 | NCBI WGS metagenome assembly MDTC01 (sample SAMN05326644, study PRJNA326480) | marine metagenome | isolation source: seawater | place: Pacific Ocean: North | collected 2011 | reverse complement strand
GAAAGGGTCCGCTTGGTTCTTCTCCCGTTTTACCTTCGAGACGAGTGAGAATCGCTTGGTAGTGGCGAAGGAAGTACAGATGTTTTTGATAATAGAGAGGGGAGGGTACGTAAGGCGTACGCCGTCGAAGGTTCCAGAGCGCGTGCTCGGTGCCGGCGAGATCGCCTTTGGCTCCCTTTAGGCTGAGGGCGAGCATGGATTGGATTTCGTAGCTGCTCCCGGCGTAGAGGATGCCTTCCGCATAGACGGGGGTGGCCACGACGTTGTTGGACAATCCGCTGCAATGCCAGACGACCTTTCCCGTGGCCAAGTCGTAACCGCGAATGGCGGAGGTTCCGCTGACGATGGCCTGATGCTTGCCGTCCACCTTGGCGATAATCGGGGAGGCCCATGAGGTGGGCTCGTTACGAGCTTGCCGCCATCGTTCCTTGCCCGTGCTCTTGTCTAGAGCGACCACGAAGGAATCATCTTCGTGGTCCCAGTTTACGATTAGGGTGTCGCCGAAAAGTACGGGGGATGCGCCTTCGCCGTGACCGTGCTTGACGAGCATGTCTCCCAAATCCTTTTCCCACAGAACGGTGCCGTTGTAGTCGAGAGCATAGAGGCCGCTTGAGCCGAAAAACGCGTAGATGCTCTGACCGTCGGTAACGGGCGAGTGTGAGGCCCAAGTGGCCGATTCGTGGGTGCTCTGGTGCGGTTGTGCGTCCCGGACGGTTTTTTGCCAAAGTATGGAACCGTCTCGCAAGTCGAGGTTAACTACGAGAAATCGTAGTTTTCGCTTGGGATCGAGGTTGTTGTGGGCGCCTTTGGGTTGCTCGGGGACGGGCAGCTCTTTTCCGTGGCCCGAGGTTCCCGTGAGAAAAATTCGATCTCCCCAGATTACCGGCGTGGAGTGTCCTTCGCAGGGCAGGGGCGTCTTCCAGCGAACGTTTTTTGTTTCGTTCCAGTCTGCGGGCGGATTGCCATGAGGAGCTTCACCCGTGGCGAGAGGGCCACGCCATTGGGGCCAATGAGAAAGAGCAGTGGAACGAGGTTTTGTGGCTTCGTCTTCAACAGTGTTCTGGTCTCCCGAAGCAAGATCTTTGAGATTGTGGGGGGAATCCTTGCTGTTGTCGCAAGCCGCGCAGGTCAAAAAAGAAGCGAATAGGATGCCGACCACTACCTTCATCGCCGAAGGTCTAGGCATACGAGGTCGCCCCGAGAGTTGCGAAGGTACAGGTAGCCGTTGGCCAATACGGGACTCGTCCAGCATCGGCCGCCGATGACCTGTTCGCGGACAATAGGCTTGAAACCTGTTGGCGAGACCGGAGCAATCGCCGCTTCGCCTCGCTGTCCGAGGGCGATTATGCGATTGTCCGCCACGATGAGGGAGCCCACCTGCAAATTGCTTTTGTCGCGCCATTGCTCCTCGCCGGTCGAGAAATTGATGCAGACCAAGTCCTTGGGACCGGCCATGTGGACGTTGCCGTCGAATCCGTAGAGGTAGTCGCCTACTGGTATGGCGTTGTTCATATGGGTGGAGAGCGTTTTCTTTTCGTATATCTTGGTCAGAGCGTTTCCTTTAAATTGAAACAGGGCGCAACCTCGACGATAGCCCGTAGATATGAAAATTTTGTCTCCGCTGACTATGGGCGTGGTCGAGTTCGTCCGGTAGCTGGTTTCCCATTTCTCGAAGGCAAGGGTCTTGCCGTTTGCTCCGTCCAAAATAACGAGCCCGTCGGTTTTCAGACTGGCAACGAGATTCGAGTCAGCTGCCTTAAAGGAAGTCGGGGAGCCATAGGCTGCTCGGTAGACCTGGCTTTTCCACTTGATCTCGCCCGTTTTCTTGTCGAGAGCGAAGGTAGCTCCCGCCTCGATGAGAAGAAGATCGCCAAGCAGGTATGGCGATGCGGCAAAGCCCCATTCGGGTGGTTTTCTCATACCCGCGGCCTTCATCATTTCCTTTTTCCAGAGGATTTTACCGTCTTTGGCCAGGTAGGCATGGAGAATCCCATGCTTGCTCAAGGCGTAAACGATGGAACCGTCCACCGTCGGAGTGGAGCAGGGACCTCCCTCGTGGAGGTAGTCGACCAAAGGGGCGGGATAGGAGTGGGTCCAGACCGCCTTGCCCGTTTTGGCGTCGAGGCAAAAAACCGTTTCGTTGCCACCCGACTTCTTCCCGTTGTGACCCATGGTATAAAGTTTTCCGTCAGCCACCGAAACGGTCGAGAAACCAACCCCCACCTTTGCTTTCCAAGCTTGCTCTTCGAGGTTGTTTTTCCAATTGGACTCGGTGGATACTCCCGTGCCGTCCGGCCCAAGCCACATGGGCCAATCTCCGGCCCAAAGCAGGGAACTTGAAAGCAGAAGGGGAACGATCAGTATTTTTTTCATTTTAATATGGAAGCTTGGATAAAGACGAAAATCTCCTTTTGTTCTTCCGAAGAAGCGCCTCGGCTAATCATGGTTTCATCAGGGTCCAAGGTAACGATAGTATTGATATGCCAGGACCAAAAGACGGGAATCTTGGTTCCCTGTCCATAATCCTCGTGACCAATCAATCGAGTAAGCTTGGGGCTGAGCTCGAGGGCAATCCTTTCGTATAAATCGACCCAGAGAGTCAGTTCGATTGTCAGCCCGACTTCACGGAAGCTGGGTTGCTCGCCGTCTGGGGCTACTGTGTCAAATTGAGCAATCGGTTGAGACGGTTTGGATTGATTGTTCTCCAATGGGGGAATGAAATCCGTAGGGTAGATGACTTCCTGCGCCGAGGAATAACTGGTTGGTTGGTGGTCCATGATCAGCAGGTTCGGTGCGTGAAGCAATTCCATGTTCTCATCCTTGAGCAAGCCTTCAAGGAGCCTTTGGGCATGCTTGTCGTCAACGATTGATCGGAATTTCCTGTCTGTCTCGGGTTTCGCCGTTTCGGCGAACACCTGATTGAAAAACACAAGGGGAGCTTCCAGCATATTGAAGGTGACCGATACTTGCTGGTTGTGGTCGGCATCCAGTTTTCGGAGGATTTTTTCGATCAAGTCAAGATCTCCGTTCATGGGTGACTAACATCTGGAAACCGTCAAAAACGAATTTGTGCCCTTTGGTCTCGTCAAAGGGGATACCGGCTCGTTCCAGGAATTCCTTGATTACTGGACTAGGGTCAGCTCCATCAGGACCTATACCCCCTCCTGTCATCCAGGCGATCGATCCTTGGGTGAGTTCGTGGAACTCGGTTCCCAGTGGGCTACCCTTGAGCTTTTGAGCAAGTTTAGGATCAGGATTGGCGTCGACCGGTTTCGTGGGCAAGAATATAATGAAGGAAGCAAGAAAGGTAAGAATGGAGCATTTCACATAGCTAACTATTGTTAGCGGCCAAGCTCAAATCAAGTTCATTAAAGTTAAATTCTCTGCACCAAGCTTTTATGTCTTTTGAGTGGATTGAATGGAGGACGAGCATTCAGTCTTGAATTGGCGGGCTTTTCAAGATTTTCAATTTTTAAATGACTATTGAAAATCAAGGGAAACATTTCACTTTTCTTTGTGGTCATTAGTGAGGTTGGTAGATAATTGAAAGTGAATGATTCGTATTTTGGACGATGCCGAGGGATCGGCTTTGGCTCCTGAGGGGTGGGACTTGGAGGCGTTGGCCAACGAGGTCTTTGGCACGAATGGGGTGTTGCCGGTTGCCATGAAAATGGAGCATCGCCCGGAACAGGCGGCTATGGCTTTGGCTGTGGGTCGTGCTTTTGGTGAAGGTGAGAGCTTGCTTTTCGAGGCTGGTACGGGTGTGGGCAAGAGCTTGGCCTACTTGGCTCCGGGTGTGGTTCATGCGGTGACGACTAACCGTCCTTTCGTAGTGGCGACGAATACCATCAGCTTGCAGGAGCAGTTACTGAACAACGACATACCCATGTTGCGAAAGGTTTTTAAGAAGTCTCCTAGGCAGGCGGAGTTTGCTGATTTTCGAAGCGCTTTGCTTGTGGGTAAGGCAAACTACCTTTGCGACAACCGGTTGGAGGCGGCGATGAAGGGCCAGACTGATTTGTTCGAGACCTCTCAGAGGGCCGAACTGAAACGGATTCGGGAATGGTCTGTCGAAGGACCGAGGGAAGGTATTCGTCAGGAATTGTCGCCGTCCCCGAAGTCCGATGTTTGGGATGCCGTAAATGCCGATTCCTCCGTATGTTCGAACAAGCGATGCTCTCCCGAAACCTGTTGCTACAGGCGGGCTCGTTCTCGAGTCGACAAAGCTCATTTGCTAGTGGTCAACCATAGTTTGCTCTTTGCCTTGGTCGGAGCGGGCGCAGCTCCTGGAGGCGATGTTCCCGGCGTTTTGTTCCCCAACGATTTCGTTGTTTTCGACGAGGGACATGAGGCTCCTGCGGTGGCGAGCGATCATTTGGGCTTGGGGATCAGTTCCTGGGCGATGTCGATGGTCTTGAGAAGACTTTACAATCCAACGAAAAGGAAAGGTTTGCTAAGCCGAATCGGCGAAAAAAATGATTTTGAGCTGGTGGAGAATGCCCAACTGGCCTGTGAAGATTTCTTCAACCACGTGCACGTCAGCCTTTTGCAGACGCGGGATGTTCGTCGATTGTTGGAACCGGGAACCTTGCCTACCGATTTGTTTCCTCCCTTTAGCCGTCTCTTGTATCGCTTGAAGGCTTTGGCGGAAGAAGCGGAGGATGAAGTTTTGCGAACCGACCTAAAGGACAACGACAAACGACTTCGCGGATACTTGGACGGTATTGGCCAAATCGTGGATTTAAAAGATCCTGAAAGTGTCTACTGGGTGGAGCGTTCGGGAAAGAAGCGTGCCATCATCCACTTGCGGAGTGCTCCCATAGATGTTGCCAAGGCTATGCGCGAAGTCTTGTTCGAGCGAGGAACTTCAGTTCTCATGACCAGTGCCACCTTGACGCGTAGCGGTAAAGCGGATCATTTTCGTCGAACCGTCGGGGCGGATCATGCGGAGGAGGGTATCGTTGCCTCTCCCTTCGACTATGAGAAAAACGTTACTATCCGCATTGCCGTTGATTGCCCCGAACCTATGGGCAAGGACCGTCTGCCCTACTTGGATTACTTGGTCGAGTCTATCCACATCTCCGCCACTGGTATGCAAGGAGGTACTCTCTCCCTTTTCACCAACTATACTGATCTGCGCCATTGCTATGCTGTGCTGAGACCGCGTTGGCAAAAGCTCGGGCGTTCGATTTACGCACAGGGTGAGGGCTTTTCACGTTCTGAATTGCGAGAGCGGATGCTGGACGAGGGCGATGTCCTACTCCTCGGAGCGGAAAGCTTCTGGAAGGGTTTCGACGCTCCCGGTTCCGCTCTTTCGCAAGTTATTTTAACTCGATTGCCTTTTGAGAACCCCGGCCATCCCATTCTCGAAGCGAAGTCCGAATTCTTGGAAAAAGAGGGGAGAAGCCCGTTTCTTGACATGACCTTGCCTACTGCGATTATGAAATTTCGTCAGGGTCTGGGTCGTCTCGTGCGCAGACACGACGACCATGGCGATATTTTGATCCTGGATTCTCGGATTGTCCGGAAGGGCTACGGAAAGGAGTTCTTGGCTGAAATGCCCAAGAGCGATTACGAGGCGTTTCGCCTTTCAGAGCACCGTCAAATATAGTATTAGTTAGCCTGGCTTATTTATTTTTTGGAAGTTGCTATTTCTCTTTGAGATTTGACAACTTCACCTTACTTGTTTGCTTTGATACATTCTAAATTGCCCCAAGCACTTTATAGTTTTATAAGATGAAAATCATATCTTTCGGTCATTCCGATGTAGGTTTTGTTCGTGAATCGAATGAGGACTCTTTCCTCCTGGATGACGAATGCGGACTCTATGTGGTTGCCGATGGGGTCGGCGGATTGCCTCATGGTGCCCTTGCCAGTAGATTGGCCGTGCAATTCTTTCGCGCTATGATTCGGGACAACCAAGACTGTACAACAGAGGAAGAACTAAACGATGTGACTCACGCTGTGCATCGTAACATTATTGAAAGTGGAGGGCTCGTTGGGGGAGACAACGGCATTGGCACGACTTTTTCCGCCGTTCGGGTTTTACCTGATAAATTTATGCTGGCTCATGTCGGTGATTCTTCTGTATTTCATCAAAACGGCCAAGGATTAAAGCACATCTCAACTAGCCATACTTTGGGCAATGAGTTGATTGAGAAACATGGGCCAGATGCAATGAATGACATGCCCGATCATTACATGCATACCCTTACCCGTTGTATGGGTCAAGACATTGATTTTGCTGTTGATGTATCAACTTATTCAATTAAGTCGGGGGATGGCGTTCTTATTTGCTCGGATGGCGTTACTAACATGGTCGACGAGGACATTATTGAATCCGTGATGAAAGATCATGAACCAAAGGATTATGTCCCTGCCCTCATTGATTTAGCTAATCAAAATGGTGGCGTGGATAATTCGACCATCGTTTCTTTTCACGTCAACTGACTAATTCTCAATCGAGTCATGGGTGAGCGAGTGGAAGTGTTCCGCCGCAAATTGGAAGAAAATGCGGAGAATCTTCTCTTTCGTTTTAGCCTTGGCAAAGCTCTTTTTGAAGAAGGAGAATTTTCTGAAGCTGAAGACACCTTTCGTCGTTGCCTTGAAGAAAAGCAGGACTGGTTGTTAGCCCTTTTGTTTTTAGGTCGCTGTCTTATGGAATTGAGGCGTTCTGACGATGCTGTCGATGTTTTGCGCCTTGCAGTCAAGGCTGCAGCGGATCAAAATCACGAAGATCCTGAAAGAGAAGCTCTTGCGCTTCTGGAGCAACTTGAGGCAAAGACCTGAAATCGGAATTTTTTATCTCAGACTCAATATGGCTCGCCTAGATAAACGAGAAAAAAATCATCTTACGCATTACTTGCCCGAAGGTTGGTGGTAGTCGGCATGCTTAACTCGTTTGGCGCTAATCGATTAACTTGGTTAGAGATGCTTCCAAAATGACTGGTATCCTCGGAAACATCTCTCTAGTCAGCGGATTTACGATTCTTTCCCGTGTGCTTGGGCTAATACGAGATATGTTGTTTTTTGCCTGCTTCGGTGGTTCGTATGTTGGCGGTGCTTTCGTATTGGCATTTACCTTGCCGAATCTCTTTCGGCGCATGCTGGGGGAGGGCACTCTTTCCTCGGCTTTTATCCCCATTTTTTCTGAAACTATAGAAACCAAATCACTTGTCGAAGGACTATCCTTACTAAACAAGGTCTTAACGCGACTAGCACTTGGGTTGGTCGCCATTTTGCTCCTGGGCCTGAGCTTAGTTTTATTAGTCCAGAGCATTGGCTTGTCAATTTCGACCAAGTGGCGTTTAGGCATTGAATTATGTTCGGTTACCTTGCCCTACGTTTTGGTTGTTTGCCTTTCCGCACTGATCGTTGGAGCCTTGAACGCTCGCAAGAAATTTGCTCCTGGAGCCTCTTCGCCGATTATTTTGAATTTTGTGATGATCTCCGCGCTCGGATTGGGAGGGATCATTTATGGCTTAGAGGGAGAGGACTTGGCTCTCGCATTGTGCGTATCCGTTTTGATTGGCGGATTTTTGCAGCTTCTTGCTCCCGTCTGTTCTCTGCACCGACTAGAAGGTTGGAGGTACAAGCCCGACTTTGGCAGGTCCGATGAACTTTCTCGTATCCGAGAGCTCTTCGTGGTAGGTGCCTTTGGCGCCGCAGTGGGTCAAGTGAACGTTCTTATCTCCCGTTTCTTGGGTTATTCGTTGCCCGAGGATGAGGCTGTCTCCATACTCTTTTTGGCATCCCGCCTCACGGAACTTCCGTTGGGTGTTTTCGCCATTGCTATCGCAACCGTGGTTTTCCCTGAAATGGCGAGATTGCTAGGGCAGAAGAACGAATCGGGATTTCGTAGCGCCTTTACAAAGGGATTGAGGCTTACTCTGGTCATCACTTTACCTGCAGCAATGGGCTTGGCTTTACTTGCGGAACCGATCCTCGTAACTTTGTTCCAATGGGGTAACTTCACTGGTACGGAGGTTGCTCAAACGGTTCCAGTCCTGATGCTCGCCTCATTTGGCTTGCCCTTTTACGCCGTGTCCGCGTTTTTTATTCGTGGTTTTCATGCCCGGAAGGATATGAAGACCCCATTACTAGCTGCTATGTTAAGCCTTATAGCTAATGTAGCCTTAAGCCTTGTTCTTATGCAATATTGGGGTGTACTTGGCCTTGCTTCCGCCAACTGTTTGGCTGCTGTCTTTCAAACCTTTTTTCTGGTCTTTAGGTGGTGGAAAGAAAGCGATTCTATCGACTTTGAGAATGAAGAGTCTTCCTATCTCTTTCCTTCCATTGTCTCAACCGTCGCTATGTGCATAGTGGTAGCTTTCGGTCATTCTGGGATTCAGCGATTGCCGGACTTGACAGATAAGGCAAGTGCATCCATCTCGCTGGCAGTTCTTATCCCTCTTGCTTTGGTTGTTCATTTTGTTTGCCTCTGGGCCTTTTCATTTCCCGAGGTAAAGGTGATTTATGAATCATTGAAATCACGCCTTCGGCGTTCTGAACAAAATTAATGTTTTTGGGCCAAGGTTGACCTGTTGCCGCCTTACCGACAAGTTAGATCAAAGTTATTTCCGTGAGTTATCATTGTACAAAGCCCGATTGCCCCAACCACGATGCGCAGTTGCCAAAGGAGGCTGCTGAGAAATTAGAGTACAAGTGCTTCCTCTGCCAATCTGAGTTGATGCCGCAACCTATTCCGCTTGAAAAGATTGTCGACTTCGTTGAAGACCTTCCCGCGGCCATCCAAATAATGCCAAAGTTGCAGGTTCTTTTGAGCGACGCCAATTCGAGCATCTCTGATATCATTGGACTGATAAAGACCGACCCCTCTCTGGTTTCACGCATTGTCAAGGCCAGTAATGCCGCCTATTTCGCAGGATCCTATTACTGCTCGACAATTGAGGATGCCATGAACCGAATAGGATTTACTGAGGCTTATAATATCATAGGATACGTGGCTGCCAGTCAACTCTTCCAACAGGACTTGCCTCTTTATGGTCTCACCTCCAACGAACTTTGGTCTTCCTCTGTTCGAGGAGCTTCGAGTATGCAGCTTGTTGGCTCTAAGTTGCGGCTCGTCCAACCCTATGTCTTGCCCAACAGCGGAGTCGCCTACACTGTTGGATTGCTCCGTTCGGTGGGTAAAATGTTAATAAACTTTTTTCACGCAACTCACGGTATACCTGTTCTATCATCCTCGAAGCATCCGCTTACTGTTGAAAAGGAAAAGAGTCTCCTTGGCTTTGACAACCGAGAGGCTGCTGCGGCCCTTTTGCGGAAGTGGAATTTTCAGGAAGAAGTCGTCTCGCCCATTTTATTTCAAGATGCTCCTTTTGAATGCGAAGAAGTCCGTCCTCTTGCATGCCTTCTCAATGTTACCGCAAAAGGGATACGCGATCTTCCTCCAGATAAGCTTGCAGACGAGCCAAAGTCCATACGCTCATCTTTGAAGACAGATGGGGGACTATTGGCTGCCATCAATCTTTCGCAAAAAGCCTTGTTTGATGGTTTGGTGGAGTCGACGATCGATTTTCAAGCTTTCTCTAAGTCCTTATTAGTTTAGCCAGATATTATGAAAGCGTTGACTTGATAGCTACTTTTTCGATAGTATGAGCTTGTCTTTTCACTTATGGGAACGAATCAATCATTCACCATCGCGAATCCCAAATCATCAGGTTTCACTCTGATTGAGTTGTTGATCGTCTTAGCTATAATCGGAGTACTTATCGGAATCACTTTTTCGGGGGCAAACTATTTGTTTCAAGCTCAGCAAGAGAAGAAAGCCTTGTCTGACCTCGAAGCACTTAAATTGGCTTTGGAGGAGTTTAAAAGCGAGTACGGGGATTATCCTCGAACGGACGATCTTTCAGGCAATGTGCAAACTCTTCCTTTCTTGACTGGTCAGCGCCTGTTTCAAGCACTCTCTTCTTACGTGGATGCAGAGGGTAACCCCTATGATAATCCTCTCAAACGTCCCAAGAGTTTTTTGAAGAGCGAAGCCCTGAAATTGGGAGAGCAAGAAGGCAATCAAATTCAGGAGGTCACTATGGATTTCACTAATGTGAGTACTGGAACTCCCCTTTATTTTGCTATTGATCCATGGGATGCACCTTATATCTACGATTATCCACGGCGTGATGAAAATCTTGGTTTTCTTCTTTATTCGAAAGGACCTGATGGCGAATCCTCTGATTTCACCAAAGAACTAATCTCTCCCGAGAGTATTGACTTGGACAATCTACCGGCAAACGAACCAGGTAATTGGTAGGTATTGAAAGTAAATTTAAAAATATAATTTAAAATGGCCTTTTCTAAACGATCCACAGCTAAACGACGTTCGGGTTTTACTCTAATAGAATTACTCGTTGTCATAACCATTATAGGCATACTTGCGGGAATAATGTTCAATAGTGGACTGTTTTCATTTCTTAAGTCTGCAGAGGTAAAGAAAACTAAATCTATCTTCCGTGCTTGGGTTACTCAGATCTACCAGTACAAAGAAACTTATAAACATTTTCCCCCTGTTCTTCTTCAAAACCAAGAGGGAGATCCCCTAGAGATTGGTCAAAACTTCCAAGAAGTTCATGATCGTTTCCTTGCCGCACTCAAAGGAAGAGAGTGGGATCGTACTAATAACTCATGGATTCCCCTGGATCAATACAGGGACGAGAACAAGCGTTCTCGTGAATTTCATTCTTTCGGCGAAGATGAATTTGGAGAAAATGGTTTTCTAGTGGATGCTTGGGGTGGGGATAGGATATTCATCGTGGTTGATCGCGATGGAGATGGACTGATTGAGCTGGAAGCGACTGCGTTTACTAATTTGAAAGATGCCCTCATTCGGGAATATGATTCCCAGATCGTAGAGAATGCTGGAGATAAGTTGAAGTTCATCCACGAAAAAGTCGGAATTTATATTTTGAACGACGGTGGTGACAGCTTGAATGTGTTCTCTTGGAATATTGAAAAATACCTAGAGGAATGATTCTTGCCCCCCCCCATTTCCCTTCCCTCAAAGAATCTCGATCGGGCTTTACTTTACTTGAGTTACTTATCGTTATCTCCGTAATGGCTTTAATGATGGGGTTTATTGGATTCAGCTTGCTTGGAGGAGGAGGTTCCTCATTGGATGCCGCTCAGCGAGAAATGGTGAGCCTTGTCCAGCAAACTCGTATGCAAGCCACTCTTTCCGGGCGAGAAACCCGCCTCATCGTTCATGACGACCCGGCTGTCCCGGAAAAATTTCATCGTTACCTTGAAATCGTAGTTGAAGATGTTAATGCGACGGGAGCTTGGAGACCGCTTGGGCAAGGGACACTTCTTCCCGAAGGAGCTTTCATCGTCCCTGATGAAAAACGTTTCGGCGTATGTGTTGAAACGTCCTCGAACGTAACTTGGCCAAGCGAAGCTTTTACCATTTGGAGTGGTGGCGCCGACGAGGATTTTCTTCTCGGCTCGATTCGAGAGGGAGTGCGTACGGAAAATGGTCCCGATGCCTTGAATTTCCGTTTTCTGGCATTTGATGGTGAAGGTAAGGTGCATTGTTCAACCGCACCCGGACCAGCTGGTACTTCTCCTCCTCCAATGATAGTGCTTGCCATTGGAAATCCCAATCCTCCCGAGACTGGAAAAGTAATTCGCCTTGATAACCCCAACGACATTTCGGGCGTACTTCTGCGCCGATATGGTGGATTTGCCGTTTTGGATTATGATGATATCGCAAATTGATCGTGAACGACTTAGCTAGCTCGCATCCGGTAAAACCAAGTAACTGTGGTTTCACTTTGCTGGAAGTGATCATTGCTTTGTCGGTATTTGGGTTTCTTATTGGCGGACTATTGGCCCTACTACCATGGGGAGTTGAGGGTGCGGGCAACGTACGTGACCGGAATGTGGCCTATGGAATGACCGACGCGATTCAAGTCGAACTGGAGCTAATGGGCTTCGGGTTGGTCGAATCATTAACTGATGAAAATCGGGTTCTTGATCTTGTTGCTCCCGCCGATGGTCGCGAAGTCCGCTGGGAACCAAACGACAATCAAATTTCAGAGTACCCGATAGCTGTATCCCAACTGGATGAATTGGATCCGGAGTTGCCGGCAGGCCAGCGTTATTTCCTGATTCGATGTAGTCAGTTTCCTGAGGACAATCGCCACGAGCACGATCCAAGTAATGGTTATCTAGGTTTACAGGTCGATGTGCAGTGGCCTTATAAGACACTTGATGCCGAAGGTGGAGTCGAGGAACGTATTCGTTCTCATTTCCATTTCCCCTTGGCCATCACTCGTTGAAAGATGTTTGTTGGGGTGAAGGTTGCCGCATGGCTGGCGGCCTCGCGTCCTCGGACGTTGGTTGCCTCGTTTAGTCCGGTTTGCATCGGTGCTAGTCTTGCCTTACGCGATGTCGATGAGATTTCATTGACTTTGGTTAGTCTTTGCTTGGGTTTCGCCATGCTCATGCAAGTGGGTGCCAATTTCGCCAACGACTATTATGATTTCATCAAAGGCGCCGATGACGAACGCCGATTAGGTCCGGCTCGATCGGTTGCTTCTGGCGTGGTGCCTCCATCCGTCATGCGTATGGCTGCGTTTGGTACTCTTGGCTTTGGTTTTGCTCTCGGCTTGTTCCTGATGGAATTTTCAGGCGTGGGGTGGCCTCTGCTTTTAGTTGGAGTGGCTAGCGTCTTTTGCGCCTTGGCTTATACCGCCGGTCCTTGGCCATTAGCTTATCTTGGATTGGGTGATGTGTTCGTCGTGCTTTTCTTTGGACTAGTTGCTACGGGAGTCACTCACTTCTTACTGGTTCAGCAGACCGGGCTTGATTGGATTCCTAAATGGTGGGTCGGCCTTTCCGTTGGATTGATTATCAATAATCTATTGGTGGTGAATAATCATCGTGACGCCGATGAAGATGCTACTTGTGGAAAGCGCACTCTGGTCGCTCGCTTCGGTCGAAAGTTTGGTGTCGTACTTTACTTATTCGGGTCTTTTGTGGCTTTGGGCCTTTGCCCTTGGTACGAAAGAGGTTTGCTTTGGACCGTTTGGTTGTTGCCTGTCGGTCTGTTCCTTGGGCTGTCTCTCAATAAGGCGAAAAGTCAAAAAGATTACGCTGTTCTATTAGGAGGATCTGCCGCTTTGGTCGTCGTCCACGGTATTCTTTCTGTCTGCGGATTACTGATACAGCAGACTCAATAAAAATCCCTAGATCTAGGGTGCGGAAACTAGTTTAAGCCTCAACGATTTTCACCAATTCGTCTTTGCTCTTGAGACCAACTATGGTTTCCGAGAGGTTTCCTCCTTTGAAGACTAAGAGCGTAGGAATGGACTGAACTCCATGTTCTTGGGCGAGTTCGGTATTTTCATCCACATTCACCTTGTAAATGGTTACAGCATCTCCGACTTCGGTGGCTACTTCTTCAAGGACTGGGGCCAAAGCTTTGCATGGCCCGCACCAAGGTGCCCAGAAGTCGACTACGACAGTGTTTTCCGCATCTGCGGTGGCATTGGCAAACGTTTCCTTATTTAGACTACTGATATCGGACATGTTTCTTTTGTCGCTAGTTGTTTTGAATTAAAGAAAAATTAAGAGTATTGCAGCCATAGCAATATGGCTAGCGTTAAGGCTCCTCCAAAAACGAGGAAATCCAGAACCATGAAAAAAATGTTGGGCCCCGCTTTTTTTTCATGTGTACCTCCAGATGCAAGAGCTGCTGTACCACCTGTGGGAACTCCCATTGGTCCTGGAGCTCCTGCGGGTACACCCGGAGGAGCGCCAGGTGTGGACCCGCCCATTGGCGATGGTCCGCCGGGTGGAGGAAGTCCAGGACCACCCGAAGTTACCTTGGGAGCTTCTAGTGCTGGTTTCGGTCCGCCTGGCAAGGCGGGGCCGGGTGCTGCACCGCCAAGTACTGGTCCGCCTGCCGGCAATTTAGGAGCTTCGAGGGCGGGGGCAGGTCCTGCGGCCGCCGGAGAGATTCCTGGGACGACTGTGGATGGGAGGGCGGGGCTTGATGGTGTTCCGCCGGGAGAAGTCGCACCTGGGATGGGCGGCAAACCAGGCGCTTGACTAGGAGCTGGTGTGGAAGGTGTAGGGGAGCTCGGTGCAGAGACCGGAGAAGGAACGCTTGGTGTTGACGGCAAGCCGGGAGTCGGAGCAAGAGCGCCTGCGGGTGCAGGTGTTGGAACGCTCGGAGTGGGAGCTGCAACAGGACCACCGGGAGCGGGAGTTTCGCTTCCGGCCGATTGAATCTTTGGAGCGAAGGGTGACTTGGTCACACGAAACTTTGGTGCCCCTCCAGGTTTAGGGGGGGCACCCGCCTTGGGTGTCAATTTCAAGGAAGGTTTCGGTGGTTCTGTCGATTGTCCTTCGTCGGCCATGATTCTGTGGGTTTGGTATTTTTAAGTCTATTAAACTTCTAGGTCAGCCTTGATGCGATTATTTGTCAGGCGAATTCTTCTCTAAAAGGTCTGCCAATTCCTGAGGTTCCACATCGTCTAAACGTTTTTTGCGTTGCTGCAAGTTCTCGAAGGTTTTGCAAACAGTTTCAGTCATGTTGTCATGAGTTTCCTCGGATCCACCAAGGATTGAGAACTCTTCGGACTTGGTTATGCGGACATGCCCATCGTCGCAGTCTAATCCTAGTCCAAGTAAATGGGATTGGCTTTGTTCTTTGGGCTTTATTTGTCTTTCAGTCATGCCGTATTCATTTCAAGGTGAAAGCATAAAAAGGTAACCTCTCTGAGTCCTCCGAGTCAATACTCGATGAATATGGGCATCGAGTTCAAAAGGAGTACAGGCGAAGGCTAACGTCGAATTCTAGTTCATCTTCTTTGAGAGCTCCTCGAAAGCGTGTTACGGAGTATAGTAGATTCCACGAATCGCCCAACCGACGTCGCATCCCTAAAAAGAGATGCGTGAAGCGCTCGCCCTCAGCATCATATCGAGCCCCTCCGTAAACTGTTTGACGTTCGGTTAGTCGGTGGGTTCCGGTGACTTGGTACTGGTTTGAGAAATCTTGGTAGTCGAAAAGAGCGAAATCGAGTTCACCAAAGTCGCCATCGGTCAAGCGGGTAGACAGGGCTAGGCGTTCAACTTGTCCCGTTGCCGAGTCCAGTTTCGCTTGGAAGCCCAATGCCAGCCAATCTGCAGGAGACAAGAGAAGATCGGCATAAAAGTCATCGAATGCATTCTCGCCGGGTTTTCTGGCAGGCAGCAGATCTTGGTAGATCAGCAGGTGCGCCAAGGGGTGAGGGAGTCCGTCTTCTCCACGAGTGTATACTCGGTTCTCCAAACCGATGCGAAAAAGGTGGCTTTCGCCAATGGCATCCGTCTGTCTTCGGTCGAAAAGGTCGAGTGGCGCTAGATTCGGATCTTGGAATTCATGATCAAGCTGAGGAATCAGACCCAGATCATTTGAGTCAAGTTCACTTACTTTTCGGTGGCTGAGAACGACGGCTATTTCGTGCCTAATGCCGTTTATTTACCATGTGTCGTTTTGTAGGTCGAAGTCTCCGTGCATGTTCGCCCTCAAGTCAGCTCCGATTTCTCCCAGATGTCGGGTCGGGTCGGCGCCGTCCATATTGTAATCGACCAATCGATACGAGGCAAGAGGAGTAAGGGATAGCCATCGAGTGAGGCGAAAAGGTCGTCTGACGCCATAGGCGAGATCGATTCGGTCGGTTTCGATGTCGGGTGAAATCAAAGGATCCGCCTTGCGAAGGCTTGCGAGAGCGATGGAAAAACTGTGGTAGAGCTCGGGGGCTAGAAATTCATAAGGAGCCAGATCTAGCGATAATTCCGGTCGTCGTTCCATAACGGTTTCGTATTCGTTGGCGTGAAAGCGCGAAAAGAGTGAGAGAGTTAGGTTTTCTCCCTCATAGCCAATTTCCGCGTGTGAATCGTTCCATTGACGTGTGGTAAAGAGTTCTCGACGAAAGTCCCGAATCGTTTCCGAATCGTTTTGCCACTCCAGTTGCAGGGCCAGTCGCAAATTTTCATGTACCCTTTGCAGGTGGTTAAGGTCGGCAAAACCACGACTGGTTTCCACTGAGTCACCTCGAATGTCCAATCCGCGGGTATCGCCTCTGTCATTTATGAAACCTCCAAGCAGTCGTCCTTTTGCATAACCTCCCTCATAATGGTGCAGGTAATTCACCTCGGGGGAAAACAGAACCCCCCGTTTGGTGAATCCCGTTACGCTGCCTCCCATTTCCATCGCTGGCGAGATGCTGTACAAGCTCCCTGCTTCCAGATACCATCCCAAGCGATCTTCTTTCCCGACCGACAAGCGTAAGTCGAATATGGATTCTTGATCCTTGATCTTGAGCCAAGGCAATTTTCCAATCGTAAGGTCACCCACTCGAAAACTGATTCCTCGTCCGGTGAAAGTGCTTCCGTTCGAATCGATTTCCAGTTCCCTTAATTTCAGATTCGGTTCCCACGGTCGTTTTTCTCGAACGTACAAGTTTACGTCTTTCGAATGGAATATGCCGTTCACTTGCACCGCTTTTGAACCCTCCGTAACGATCGGATCGATTCCCATACGGAAATTGACTGCGGTCATGTCACCGGAATCCAAATGCAGGGTTATTGAGTCGGCTAGGGCTCGAAAGTTCTGCATGGTCAAGATGACGTTTCCTTTGGCCATGGCTACGCTTGTATTGCGATTCAGTTCAATCCTGTCCGCCAGCAAAAGCATTGGGCCGTTTCTCAGGCGTGCATTTCCCGATGCGATTAATTGATTGGTCGCTTCTTCGACAACGATGGGGTCATCGGCGGTCAGGTTGGCTGTGGGCATCTCATCTTGAGCCCACAGCGAGCTGGTTCCAAGGCAAAGGGAGAGAAAAGTGCGAATTAAAGTTTTGGAAATCACCCCTACACGATGAAACCCTTGGCTAGCAAAACAAGAAAGAAATGTAATTAATATCATTTTGAGCCTGTTTCGATGTTGCGGGAATGCCACAACGAATATGGGTTTTATACATGATCATTTCCGAACGAAAGCTCGATGGGTTTTTCTCTGGTGAGCTAGGCGACCCCCACTCAGCGCTTGGGGCTCACCCTGTCGATAAGGCGGATGCGGTGGTAGTTCGGGCGTTCCTCCCGGAAGTTGAACGGGTGGAGGTTTTCGACCAACAGTCCGCCCGCACCTTCCCTCTGAAGAAAATCGATGACCGAGGCTTCTTCGAAGGCGCAATCCCCAAAGTGGGAGAGGCTTTCAATTATCTCCTTCGAAGCTTTGGACCTGCCGGTGACCGCGAGTTTCTGGATCCTTATTCTTTTTTGCCCACCACTAGCAACGAGGATCTCGCAGCCTTCAACAAAGGCACCGAGTGCCAACCCCAGCGAATCCTAGGATCGGTTTGCCGTGAGTTTTCTGGGCATATCGGTGTCTCCTTCGTGGTTTGGGCACCCTATGCGAAACGTGTTTTTCTTGTAGGTGAATTTAACAATTGGAGTGAAACATCTCTTCCCATGAGACCTCTTGGCCCTTCCGGTTGCTGGGAACTTTTTGTTCCTCATGCCTTTGCGGGCCAGCAGTACAAATTTCATCTTCTCGGAGCGGATGACGTTTGGGTGACGAAGGCTGATCCTTTTGCCGCCTATTCCGAATCGCCTCCGGGCAATGCTTCCCTCATTTTCGATTCTTCCGTTTTGCCGTCGGTTGACGTTGTTCGCAACGCTTCGCAAGATGTTTACGAACAGCCTTTTTCCGTTTACGAGGTTCATCTCGGGTCATGGCGACAAGCCGAAAGTGGAGATCGGCCCATGTCCTACGTCGAACTGGCAGAGAGCTTGCCCGCTTACGTTCGCGACCTTGGTTTTTCTCACATCGAGTTTTTGCCTCCCGCTCAACATCCTTTCGGTGGATCTTGGGGCTATCAGATAACCGGCTTCTACGCCCCCGTTTCACGGTTAGGCTCACCGGAGGAATTCTTGGGCTTGGTGGCTGCTTGTCATGCGGTGGGTATCGGGGTCATTCTCGATTGGGTGCCGGGTCACTTCCCGACCGATGATTTCGGCCTGGCTCGTTTCGACGGGAGTTGCCTCTACGAACACGAGGATCCTCGCAAGGGGTTTCATGCGGACTGGGGCACCTTGGTCTTCAATTATGGTCGCCCCGAAGTCAGAAGTTTTCTCTTGGGCAGCGCTTTTTCATGGATTGAGCGATATGGAGTGGACGGCTTTCGCGTGGATGCCGTGGCCTCGATGCTCTATTTGGATTATTCCCGCGACAAAGGCGAATGGTTACCGAACGAGAAAGGCGGCCGAGAAAACTTGGAGGCCATTGATTTCATTCGCCAATTTCACGAGATCCTTCGCAACGAGTATCCTGGAGTTATATCCATTGCGGAGGAATCCACAGCATTCCCAAAAATCTCCAAACCTCCTTCTCAAGGTGGTCTGGGCTTTGACTTCAAGTGGAACATGGGATGGATGCACGACGTTCTTGGCTACTTAGGGGCTTCCCAAAAGGAACGCCCCGCTTTTCACGAAAAACTCACCTTCGGTTCCACTTACCAGTTTTCGGAGAAGTTCGTTCAAGCTTTTTCCCACGACGAGGTGGTTCATGGCAAGGGATCCCTCGCAAACAAAATGAAGGCGCCTAGCCGGACTGAGCAAATCTCACAGCTTCGGGCCCTCTATGCATTCCTCTGGACTTGGCCGGGAAAAAAGACCCTCTTCATGGGCGGCGAGTTCGCCCAATGGAAGGAATGGGACTGTGACGCCGAGCTCGATTGGTCCCTTCGAGACTTTCCTCTGCACGAGGGGGTTCGCAACTTGGTTCGCGAGCTTAACGACTTGTATCGGAAGCATCCTTCATGGGCTGCTTGCGATCACCTGCGTGACAAGTTTCGCTGGATTTCTTGTGACGACGCCCAAAGTCGCTCCATTTCCTTTCTTCGCTTTGGAGCAATGCCCGCCGACACTCTGCTCGTTGCCTGCAACTTTTCCGACGAAGCAAAAGATCTCCGCACCGGTTGTCCGTCTTCAGAGAACTGGAAAGTAATCCTCAACAGCTCCGACATCCGTTACGGTGGGGACGAGAATGATGACTCCGATGTGCTCTACGCGTCAGAACCTAAGGAATGCAACGGCTTTCCGCTCTCTCTTCGGCTCAATATTCCCGCCTACTCGGTGCTCGTGTTGACATCCGAGTCGGCTTGAATGCTTCCCTAGTTCTAGAAAAGAAATGGAAAACCAACTCCACAAATGCATGACGAAGGCAACTACTGCCGAAGGAGACCAAATGAAATTTGGACCGAATTGGGTAGTCGCGAAGCGAGACATGTTGAAAGTCTTTGAGGACCGAATGGAATGCGGTCAGTGTATCATCCCGAATAAAGAGAAAAAGGAAGCTACAATGTATTCGATACGCTCGAATTTTATCATACCTGAATTTGTTTTAAAGCTTCTCACGGAAGAGAGAGCATATCACTTCGGTTTAAACTCTGGAAAGTTTTGAAAGGGCGAGCTGCCCTTTCCTGTCAAAAGAGAAAAAGGAAAACTTACCTACAGCAAGTTTAGCCTAGTCATCCGAGTAGCACTCGTAGCATATCTCTGCTACTTTCTCTGGAAGGAATTCCTAAAGTACATCAACTAGAACCAGTCGGTGGTATTCAACTCCGTTACGGCTCCGCCTCCACTGCGTGATAAACCTCGACGTTATTTGCTAGAGCAATTTTGCGTTTCAATCCACTACCGCTTCGCGAGCGGGGCGATCTAGTTCGATCCGAATCTTGTCGAGTATGCCATTGAGAAACTTGCGGGAGTTTTCGGTGGAAAACGTCTTGGCCAATTCGAGAGCCTCGTCGATCGCCACGACTGGCGGTACGTCGGGTCGGTACAGCAGTTCATAGGCGGCCAACCGAAGCAAGGCCAAGTCGGTTTTGGCAATGCGACTAAATTCCCAGTTCTTCGCTAGCGCTCGAATACGCTCGTCCAAGCCCTCCACTTGCGCCACGACTCCATCCACTATTTCAGTGGCGTAGGCAAAAAACTCGGGTGTTTCACCTAAGCGAACGTATAGCTCTTCTAGTTCACGACCGAGGTCTTTCGGTCGATTCAATTCCCACTGGAACAAATACCGAAACGCAGCCGCTCGGTTTTTTCGTCGTCGACTCCAGTTTACTTTTATTTCTAGTTCTTCGTCCATTT
>MDTC01028612.1_pt1 | contig 20177 bp, 22 predicted proteins | sample 811181 | NCBI WGS metagenome assembly MDTC01 (sample SAMN05326644, study PRJNA326480) | marine metagenome | isolation source: seawater | place: Pacific Ocean: North | collected 2011 | reverse complement strand
CGACCCGTAGAAAACGGCCACCATGTCATCACCTGATCATTGGATAGGAATCAAAGGATACCGTGTGCTTGAGCGCTCCAACAAACAGCCACTTCGTGTTGTGGCGGAACCAGAAAAGAGACCAGCCCGCTGTTTGCACTGCGAGAGTTCTCAACTCCACAGCAAGGGGCGCTACCGCAGGCAGGTCAAACACCTGCGCAACTTTGGTAACCGTGTGTCACGCACCATTCTCTTTCGGTGCTTCCAGTGCTTGGCTTGTGGTCACCCGTTCGTCCAACCGCTTCCAGGCATTCGCTTCGGGCGCCATTCCTCCGAAAACCCTTCCGAGAACAAGTCTATCAATAGCACCAGGATGGCATCTGTGGATCGACATTGGCTTCCTACTTTCAAATTGGCATGGCAACCGTGGAACGCATTTACGCCCAGTTCACCACTCGCAAGGCCAACGAACGTCGGGGACATCAATGCCCTCTAGTCCTCAGTATCGATGAACACTCCCTCCACAAGAGATACCGTTTTACGACGACCTTTTGTGACTTGCGCAACCGTCGTGTGTTCGAGGTCGCCAAAGGTGAGAGCCTATAGGAGTTGGAGCCGTTTTTAGCTTCCTTACAAGGCCGGGAACGTGTCCGGATCATTTGCATCGACATGAGCAAAACCTATCGCGCAGTCGTTGGCGGCTATTTTCCCCATGCTCGATTGGTAGCCGACCGTTTCCATGTTGTGCGGCTGGTGATGTATCATTTCCTGGAGCTTTTTCGTGCTCTGGACCCGACGATGAAACATCAACGTGGAACCTTGGCCGTCTTAAGAAAGTGACCGGATCGACTGACACAGAAACAGAGAAAGCGGCGAGATGAGCTCTTCGGACGGTTTCCGATATTTCTAACCATTTGTGAGCAAATGCAGAAGTTGTGTGCGCTGATGCGAGAGAAGACAAAAAGTAAGCGCCAGTGCGGCGTTCTGGTCACACGCTTGCGTGGTCTGATCGACCAACTCAGGGAAAGTAAGCTTGGGCGAACGATCACCTTGGCCAGGGCCCTAACGAGTTGGCAAGAGGAGATCGCTTGCATGTGGAGGTACTCGAAAAAAACGAAATCATCGAAAGATGAAACTGATCCAGCGACGAGCACAATGCTTTCGAAACTTCAACAGCTACCGACTTCGAGTCATCGCTCAAGTGCGGCTGACCAATTCACACCAATCTTACAAACGTTCCCTCCCCAGACTTTGGTGTAGACTTCCCCTTTGGTGTAGTCCCGTCCCGAGCTGCTTATTCCGCCCAAAAAAAGGGCTGCGATTTCTCGCAGCCCCTTCTGGGAAAATTGGAGCGGGTGATGAGATTCGAACTCACGACATCAACCTTGGCAAGGTTGCGCTCTACCCCTGAGCTACACCCGCGTGAGGCGGCAGATTGTCACTGGTGTTTAGGGTTGGCAAGTAGAAATGTTTGGTCTGTTGTGGTGGCTTGAAAAAGGAACAATTGGAGGCCTTGGAAGGGCATTTGGCGGCCTTGCAGGCCTGTCGTCGGTGTATACAGATGGACCCGCATCCGATCACACCAGGTCCGGTGTTGAGCAGGGTGATGCTGGTGGGCCAAGCGCCTGGTCCACGCGAACCTGCTATCGGCAAGCCATTCGCTTGGACCGCTGGGAAGACCTTGTTTCAATGGCTAGAAACGGCCACGGGCTTGGATGAAAAAACGATCCGCAAACGCCTCTACATTGCGGCGGTGTGCCGATGTTTCCCTGGCAAGAATAGAAGCGGCGGTGATCGCGTGCCCAACCGCGAAGAGATTAGTGCATGTGGGCCTTGGCTGGAGGCAGAGATGGCCTTGTTGAAACCGCAGTTGGTCGTTCCCGTGGGGAAACTCGCGATCGCGCAGTTTCTCACTGTCGAGAAGTTAGTCGATGTAGTCGGTGATCTTTATGATGATGTGGCTTGGCGTGGCCATTGCTTTGATGTTCTACCGCTGCCGCATCCTTCGGGAGCTTCGACATGGCATCGCATGGCACCTGGAAAAGCCTTGACGGCCATGGCACTGAAAGTGTTAGGAAAACATCCTGAGATGCGCTCCTTGACTGCAATACGTTAGGATTAAGAATTGCCGCTAGCGGGTGCCAATTCAGCGATGCGTTCATTGGCATCGCGCAGACGCCGGCTGAGATCGCGTGCAAGATTGCCCATGATCATACGGTATACCTCAGGGCGGAAGGCAAATATGTCGTTAAAAGCTTGGTCAGACAGGACAAGGGTGCCGGTCTCTTCGATGGCGGTAACGGAGGCAGAGCGCTCTCCCCCTTCCAATAAACCCATTTCACCGAACGTAGCACCTTTTTCCAAGCAGACTAACAGAGCACTACCAGCACCGTCAGGCTTGCGTTTGGTGATTGCGACTGACCCATGAGTAATGACATAGATCGCGACACCTGGTGTGGCTTCCTCAGTAATGCGGTCCCCTGGCTCGAATGAGCATTGCGTGAGGAAAGGAAAAATGATCGCTAGATCAGCTGACGGAATGCCCTGAAAGAGGTGATGCGACTCCAGAAATTTGATGGTATCGCTCTCAAAGCTCATGGTAATGGGGGCGAAAGTGATGGACATGTGATGAAACCGATTGTTAAAAATTTGATTAGTCGCCGACTCGGAGCACGCGAAGGCGCACGTCGGTGATGCCGTCGGTTTTGAATCCGAGGATTTCTGCCGCCCGAGAACTTACATCAAGGATGCGGTTTTCAATGAAGGGACCGCGATCATTGACCCGTATCTTGGCGCGGCGGCCATTACGAAGATTGGTGACTTCGATCAGGCACGGCAATGGCAAGTGCTTGTGGGCCGCACTGACGCTTCTGGCGGTTACAACCTCACCATTGGCTGTGATGTCAGAACCACCAAGCCATCCATCTGGCCCATACCACGAAGCTATTCCCTCCTCAACCATACCCAGAGATTGGGCAATGCTATAAGGTTGATAATCAACGCCACCAATGGTGTAGGGGGTGTTTTTGATGCTGACATGGCGCTTCGGCCTGCTAGCGCAACTGCCCAATGTGAACGCCACCAGGCTGATCAATAGGATTTGAGTGATGGAAGCATTCGAGACCACGGCATATGCAATAGCGCAGGTTCCTGGCGTGTCTAGCAACAGGGAGACCACAAGATAAGAAGATTCTCAGGCTTGGGAACGTCTGAGAATGGCTCCAGTTGATTTCCTGGCTTTCAAGGAGGATAGTCTGTCTTTTCCAATTCATCTCATGGTGCCGACTGATCACTACTACCAATGGCAACGGCCTCAGCGTCGACCGGGCCAATGGCGTCTGAGTTTTTGGATTTCTCTGGCGATGGTGTTGTCAGTGGTAGCACATCTGGTGCTGTGGGTGTTGTTTGGCAATTTCTACATGCGATCGCCGGACAAGATCATTCTGACGGAGCCCTTCCGAACACAGCGTTCGACTTTTGATGCGACAATGTTGGAGGACATGCCCAATACTAGGGTGAGTTCAACAGCAGATGCGCAAGACCCATCTGCGGCCGATTCTGAGGCTTTGATTGAGGAAGCGATGGCTGACTTTAGTAGTGTCAGTGAAGAAGATCTGGCTGACTTCATCGTCAACGCCGAAGTGAAGATGACGCCAGCGGTAGAGCAGATTGAGAATGTGGCGATTGATGCCGACGTAACCGAGATGTCATTGAGCGCACCGTCGGCCCATGATAGGGCTGAGAATGACATTTCCAAAGTGCTGCAAGGGCTAGAGAAACGGGCGATGCCATTGGATCCAGATCACCCCGAAATAGCAATAGGTGATATGTTAGTCGAAGCAGAAGAAGCTTCGCTAGAAGATTCGGCCTTGGAAGCGGTCGGCGGTGGCGGTACGGGTGATGACATGATTCCTGATGGCTACGCAAGTATTGATCAAGTGCTAGGAATGAAAGGTCGTGGAGATCCTGGCAAACCAATTTGGGTACCTACGGATGTGTTGTTTGAGTTCAACAGTGCTGAGCTGAAAGATGACGCCCGCTTGAGTCTGATGAAGTTGGGTGCATTGATCATGCAGCGCAAAGAGTCTGAGTTCTTGTTAGAAGGACATACTGACATGATTGGTGACTCGGATTATAATCAAGCATTGAGCTTGAATCGTGCGACAGCGATTAGGAATTGGCTGCTGGATGCGCTGCGATTGGATTCAGAGCGCATCAAAGTGATCGGCCACGGGAAGGAGAGCCCCTTGGTGCAGGGAGGCACTCCTGAGGAGCAAGCGGTGAATCGGCGCGTGGAAGTGACCATCCAACCAATTGGCACGTCGACGCTGTTTTAATTAACGCCCTTTGCAAGGTAAGCACCCGCTGGGTATGGTGGTCGAATGTTGAAAAAGTCGTTATGGTTCCCCTTGCTGTTTGGCATCGCTTTTACCCACGCCTCCGGAGAACAGCCCATTACGAAAGGTCAGGCAGACTGGCATTATTGGGACACCGGAGAAACGCCTCCAGCCGACTGGATGTCGGTGGAATTCGACGACTCGGAATGGATGCAGGGAAATGCGCCCTTGGGCTATGGAGAGCAGGATGTCGTGACTACTGTGTCCTATGGTGAGGATCTGCGCGACAAGCACGCGGGGACATTCTTTAGATTGAAATTTGAGGTAGAGGATCCTGGCGCTCATGCGGCCTGGCTCTTGCAGGTGCGCTGCGATGATGGCGCATTGATTTTTATCAATGAGAAAGAGGCCTTTCGTTACAACATGAACCTCGGCGTACCGACGGTAGACACGTTTTCGGCGTCGAAATTATCATCTTCACGTGGCCGCGAGTCACGCTATCATCGAGTACATTTGAAAGCGGAAGAATTGAAGACTGGTGAGAATGTCATGGCCGTAAGCGTGCATCAAGCTGACCCAGGATCGAGCGATCTGTTTCTGGATGTGAGTCTGAAGGGAATGAAGGAATCTGACCTCCCCGAATTGGCTCAGCAGTCGCTAGACTTTGACGGCACCTTGGATGATCAACGGGTGGCAGAATACATAGGGGAACATGCCAAGGCGCACATCGCTACCCGACGCCACGCGATGCCTGGATTGTGGCGCGCGGGATTGGAACGTGAGAACCTGGATGCGATGATGCCTTTGCTAGAAGAGGCCCTAGATGACGTTCTGTCGTCAGAGGAGATTTATCAGAAATGCGCGCCCAGTGTGTTGATTATTAGTGGCATTACAGACAACGATGATGAGCACGGCCATCACGCTGGCGGCTTTGTGATCAGTAAGTCTGGCTTAGCCATCACCAATCATCATGTTGTCCAATCGTTCATGGATTCGGATTTGATCACAGCAACAGCGTTGGATGGCCGGGTGGTGCCCGTGTTGCGAGTGGTGGCTAGTGATGAGGCGGACGATATTGCCGTGTTGCAGTTGGATGGCGACGGTTTCCAACCGCTATCCATTGCCAAAAAGCCTGGTGTGGGTGCCGATGTCATTGCCATTTCGCACCCGAGTAATGAGTTCTACTGCCTCACCCGTGGCTACGTGACGCGCTTCAGCCGGGAAGGCGATGAGCGGCGGCCGCGGATGATGATCTCCGCAGACTTTGCCGCTGGAAGTAGCGGCGCACCAGTGTTCAACAAGTATGGCGCAGTGATCGGTATGGTCGAGATGACTCGTTCCGTTGCCTACAATCAAGTGCCGTTGCATTCTGACGAAGATCAAATTCTAAAGTTAGGTGCAGCTGAGGGAAGACGGCGTGGCAATGGTTTGTTCCTCTCGATGAACCATCAGATGACCCTAAAATACTGCATTCCGAGCGATGCAATCCTGACATTCCTTCAGAAGTAGGGAAAATAAATGTTTCGTTAGTCTGATTTGGAAGTAATCCCGGTTTCGAGTTTGCGCACAATCTTGACTACACGTTTCTGAAACGATGTAAGGGTTGTTTTATTCACGCCTTGCGGATCGAAACGGTAGCGATAGTGAATGGCTATTAGTTCCGGCAATTCTGGCCGTAAATCGGGCCTTAGCAAAGTGAGCTGTCGACACCAAGCACCAGCGGGCAGGGTGTCGCTGCGTTTGATCACATGCTTCGAAAGGTGGGATTCCAGTTCAAACCAAGCCGAGTCCATGCCGAGGCGTTGTAGTGCTGTATTGTGAGAATCGGCGTCCTTGGAATCGGGTGATTGGTTATTACGCAAGCCACGGATGAGCCGTAGCATAACGACGGTCAGAAGAGATCCAGCCAATAGTAGTGGCAACAAGGTCCACAGCAGGCCTTTGTCTTCATCGCGCCGCCAAAGGTTCCAGGATAACATCCAATGTTCCCAACGCTCCGCGAAACGTTCGAAAGCTGTGAGTGGTCGTTTTTCCCTGGCAACCCAATCAGACGGTGTGGTGTCAACATCGACCCATCGGTCCTCTTCTTCCACCCAGGCGCGCACCCATGCATGACGGTGAGTTCCTCGCAGAAGGTAGTCTCCGGTTTTGGGGTCCTGTTCTTGCAAAGCATAGCCGACGGTGTAACGCGTGGGGACCTTCAAATTGCGCAGCAGCAAAGCGGTGGCGGTGGCGTAGTATTCACAATGCCCACTGCGACTCTTGGTCAAGAAATGGCTCACGGGCCCGAGTGCGGAGTTCTTGAAAACGTCGCGAGTGCCATTGGTCGAAAATTTGCTATAAACAAAGCGATTATCAGGTTGGAGAAACCAATTCTTCACGGCAGCAATTTTATCCCTGCTCGTAAGTTGAGCTGGCGATGTTAACAATGACTTGAATTCTTTTTTGACTATCTTTTTGATCGCTGGTTCTTCACGAGAAGGCAGTTCCAAGTCACGGGAGCCATCTTCTAGGATGGGCGCTGACTCAAGCACGCCAGGGCGCGGTGGTCCGGCACTAACTAAGTAGCGAATTGCAGAATAGCGCGGCTCCGAGAAGATTGTCCCCATCGGGTTGTAGTCCATGTTGGCGGCGGGCAAATTTTCCACCAAGGCGGTGTCTTCAATTCTGGGTAGTAATTGAGTCGGCGCGGCGCGGCCACGGACTTCTAACATGCTGACAGTCTCATTAAGGCCAAGCTTGTAGAGCTCCCATTGCGAGCGTTCGTCGTCATTAACCGTCATTGGCTTGGACTGTGCCTTGCCTGCCCAGGTGCGCCATTCCTCGTGGCGCCCGTTGTAGGTATTGTAGATGGCATCGGCCAAGAGGGTTGGCTTGTGGCCTTCCAAATGGGAGACCCGCCAGAAGACCTTGGGCGAGAGTTTGAGTTCACCAACATCGCCGAAGCTGGTCGCCGATCGGTCAGGATCGCCACCACCGCGACTCGTGATCCAACTCGTGGCTTTTGCTTCGACGTAATGATGCAACTTGCGAATACCAATCTGCAATTGGTAGCCTAACACGATGGCTAGTGCGAGGACGCAGATAGCGAAACCTCGGCGTGTGGCGGGAATGAGTGAGAACAGCGCCCAAGTGACCAAACCACCGACGATGACGTAGAGCGAAGATAGATGGCCCAGTCCTGAACTAGGAGAAATACCTATCACTTGTCCTAGTCGCGGCGCTTCTTTGCCCACCAGACCGATGGAAAGCAACAGCACACTAAAGTATAAAAATCCGAGATGCGCGCGCTTCGGCTCCGCTACACGTCGTCCGGCCCGTTCGTCAATGAGACGTTTGCGTCGGGCAACAATTGAGAAGGTAGTGATAGGGATACCACGATCTTTGCTGTAATACTGTGCGAGTACCATGGGGAAGAGCAGCATGGGCATCCATTTCTGGAAACTGCGCGTAAGTTGCCAGCGCCCGACTTCTTGGCCGACCACTTGAAACACTGCGACCATGAGGAACAAGGCGACGCAGAGATTCCAAAGCCGGACATAGTCTTGATTGCGGAAGGTGAAGCGGCGTTGAACTTTTTGATGGCCCTCCAACAGGCAGGCGGCAAGTAGACCGAAGAAGATCTGATAAGCCAGGGCGCCCCAGATGAGTAAGGCAACTCCTAACAAGTAGTCCGGAGGGCGGAGACGTGTCCAGTCTAGAGTAGAGTGTCGGTAATCACGCATGGCAATCAGACAGTGCCTCCTTGGAACGATGCCAGTCCCGTGGAGACGTCATTCACGGTGAGGAAATGAACTCCAGCATCGGGCTCACGAGCTTTGGTGACGACGACAAGCACAATGCACTGCACACCATGCGAACGAAGATCACGTACCAAGGACTGCCGTTCTTCGCACCAATCCGTAAAAACCAGAATGCTAGCACTAATCGAATCTGCACGAAGCAACACCGTTTGTTTCAGTTTGTCGAGTTGCACGCTCTCTGACGACGGTTGCACGGTAGCCAAGACTTCGAGCATTTTCTCAGATGCAGGGCCAGTGCCAGGGCCTCCCATTGAAAAGCAGTAGGTTTTGCCAGCGACAAATAAGAGATCTAGCATTGATTCGCGGGTGTCAACAGACGACACAAAGGACGCTGCTACCGACACAGCTTCTTCAAAGATTTCATTGTCTTGGTCCGGGTCTAGCAAGGTGTCCAAAGCGATCGCATAACGTGGGAATGTCTCTTCTTCGTATTCCTTCACCACTGGCCGATTGAGCCGAGCCCACGTGCGCCAATGAATGTGCCGTGGCGGATCACCAGGACGGTAGTCGCGCAGACCGACAAACTCGTCGGATTGCCCCACACTCGAGGCTGCCGCGCCAGGGCCGAGTTTATCATGCTGGCTTTTGCCCGGCAAATTGAGCGGTGCCACTGGATAGCGACGCGGCAAAACTAAAAGGCTCGTTGGCGAACATTCAATGGGCCGTGAGCGTTGGAACAAGCCAAACGGATCGCGAGTTAAGACACGTAGCCGGTTGAGGGGTAAGATGCCACGGCGCATAAGCTTGAGGTTTAGCATCAAGCGTTGTTCGCTCTGCGGCGCCAATTCCAGGGACTCGCTGGGCTGACTGCTTGCAGTTCGTTTGATGGCTACCAACCACATCCAGCGATAGTAGACAAAGACGCGATCGAAGAGATTGCGTCGGCGTTCACCAGGTTCGATCCGGTGCACAAACTCTGCCTTGCTGGGTAAGGCATCGGGCAACCACTCGCGCAACCGAACATCATGCAGGGCACGATTGCTCTCATTGCGAATCTGCACGGTATAGCGGAGTTCCGCCCCTGCAGTAGCGAAGCGTGGGCAAGTTCGCTGAACAAGCAACTTGGGTCGCCTTTGCATAAACAAGACCGCCAAGGCCAGCACCAGGATGGCAAACAGTATTGAGAAGATCTGGTAATGCAGGCTGTAGTTGGTGTCCATGCCGGCCAAACCAAGGACGAAAGTGGTGGCGATGAAGAACCAACCGGCTTCGGTGATACGGCAACGGACTCCTTGAGAAAAACGTTCTCCCAGGCGGTAGAAAGGATAAAGAAGTTGGGTCAGTTTGATTGGCACGTAGAGCAGCTTAACCCGGAATACTGGCCAATGCGACCAGCCTAATTTTGATAACTTTGCGGCTGCGCTCCCGGCTTGGGAATGTTCTCAAAATCCCCTTCCTCGCAGCAATGTACGAAGCCCTCAGTGAAGCTCTTTAGTTGCTCCCAGACCTGACGGATCTGCTCGGACTCATCATTGGTGATGGAATTGTCCACGGCCGATTGTGAAATCGCGGACAAAAGATCGGCGAACTGCTGCACAATTTCATTTGTTGCGGGCACAACCTCAAAACCGGTTTCGCAGGAGCTCTTAGGGTTACGCACAAAGTAGCCGCCAGCACGTTCGCAGAGCCACTGCACAAGACCTGTATCTTCTGTGAGTTGTCGAAGTTGATCGACCCGGTCAAGCGGGTTACGACTGCCACTGCCGAGTTCCGTGTTTGGCTGCGCCCATTTGTAGACCAGCGAAAGCGACAGTCCCATCTCAGCTGCGACCTCTCTGGGGCCGCTTTTTTTGAAAGCATCCCTGATGACATCGTGCGATTCCATGTTGCCCGAGCCTAGCGAAAAGCGTTTAGGGATTCCACCGTAAAAGCCATGCATGAATGGCATCGGTAGAACTTAGGTCGAAAGAATTTCTCAATTTTATTGAAAAGGGCTCGCAATTCTGCCCATATACCTGAAGATAAATGGAGGGAAGACTTGCACTTCCGCCCTCAACTGTTACTACTACCCACTCAACTTTACCATTTAGAGGAAAAGACGCATGAAGAAAGTTATCTTAACTGCCACATCGATGATTGCTTTGGCTTATAGCCTGCAAGCAACCGACCTCACTACCAAGCTTGCCGCTGAGAAGAACTGCAAGAATGTTTCTAGCCTTGTTGGAGGCGCCCTGGACGCTAAGTCATCTGCTGAGGTGGTTGCTGCTGTTCTCGAAGCTGCCTTGAAGGTCAAAGGCGCCTGTGCCTGCGAAATTGTCACTGGTGCCATCGAGGCTACTGGTGCCAGCGCTGCGGACAAGAAAGCTATTATCGAGACGATCGTTGCAACCTCTATCACTGCACTTCCAGCGGAGACTGCTACGATCACTGAGTGTGCTGTCGCATCAGCTCCGAGCCATGCTTCCAATATTGAGGCAGTTTTGAACAGGACTTTTGCTGATTCCGATAAGGAGTTCCTGGGCGAAGGCTCCTCAAAGCAGGCTGACACAGGTTCTTCAAAGCAGGATGATCAGGGTGAATCCGAAGTTGAAGATGGTGAGGGCGAAGAGTCAGATTGGGGTGCATTTGTTGCTCCACTTCCAGCACCAGTCTACTTGATTGCTCCAAGCGGCGGTGTAATTGCACCTGGAGTGCTCGCTCCGCTTTCTCCAGGCAACTAAGCCGAGACTACGATAAGTTCATTTTTAAGAAGCCTAGCTCTCACGAGCTAGGCTTCTTTTGTTTGGAGTCATGGCCATTGATCTCCGCTTCGACAAAGGGACGATCATCCTGCATGGTCTCTCTGAAGCCTTGGCGAATCAATTGGATGGCGTTCAGTGGGATACACGAACTCAATCCCATCGCGCACCAGCGTGGTGCTATCGTGAGATTGTCCTCTACCTCCGCCGGGAAGACTTGGAATATAAGGATCATGCAAAAGCGTTCCAGCCCTGCGAACTAACTACTGGAGGTGCTATCCAGCCAAGGTCATTTCAGGCGGAAGCAGTGAGTGCTTGGAAGACACAAGGCAAACGGGGTGTTGTGGTGCTACCCACCGGTGCAGGTAAGACAATCTTGGCAGTCCTTCTGATGGAGTTAACCAAGCGTCCCACGCTGGTTCATGTGCCAACCATCGACCTGATGCATCAGTGGGTCGAGGTGCTGGAGAAGAGCTTCAATGAAACCATTGGCCTGCTCGGAGGCGGTTATCATGAGATGGAGCGCCTTACCGTGGCCACTTATGATTCAGCCCTACTGCACGCCATCAATCGTGGCAACGAGTTTGGATTGGTGATCTTTGATGAGTGCCACCACCTCCCAAGTGACCAGTTTCAATTTGCGGCCATCGCCAATCTAGCACCATTTCGACTGGGGCTTACTGCGACTCCCGAGCGTGCCGATGGGCGTGAGCAATTGATGTATCAACTACTTGGCGAAGTCTGTTATCGTGTCCACATCGATGAACTGGAAGGCCAGACCCTGGCACCATACGTGGTCCGCACCATCGAGATTGAACTCAATGAGGAAGAGCGCGAACAGTATAAGGAAAGTAGAGCTCAATACACAGATTTCCTGTATTCCGAGCACATTGATATGCGCGATCCAAACGGCTGGCGGCAATTTATTTACCGCGCTAGCTTAACGCCTACAGGACGCGAAGCCTTTCAGGCCTATCTAACACAAAAACGACTTGGCCAAGCGGCTTCAGGCAAAGAAGCCAAGATCTGGGAACTCATCCAAGAGCATCAAGGCGATCGTATTCTGATCTTCACTCAAGACAATGCCATGGCCTATCAATTAGGGAGGCAGTTTGTGCTGCCCGTCCTTACTCATCAGACGAAGCTGAAAGAACGCAAAGCCTTCTTGGAGTCCTTTCGATTTGGCCAATACTCCGTCTTGGTCACTTCCAAAGTCCTCAATGAAGGCGTAGATGTCCCAGAAGCAAATGTAGCCATCGTGGTCTCTGGAAGTGGAAGCATCCGTGAACATGTGCAACGGTTAGGGCGCATCTTGCGCGCCAGCCCTGGCAAACAAGCCATTCTTTACGAATTGATCGCCAAAGAAACAGGCGAGTATTACGTCAATCAGCGTCGTCGCCAACACCGTGCTTACGAAAGATTTAGTTAAGTTCAAACTCAAGGGCACAGCCTTGCAGCCTGAGTTTATTGACCCCTCACAGTCCAGTTTACTGCAAATTGCTGAGCAATTGATTGATATCTTCCGACATGCAGAAGGCAAGACCCGTTCAACCTTGGAGAAGGAAAGCAAGCTAGTGGTAGACGCGGCAGAAATCCCTGGAATCCTAGCGCGTGGATTCGAGAAGCTGCTGTTTGATCGCATTGATTTCGAAACTGATGCTGACAAAGATCTGATCGCCTGGCGCCATGATCTTTTCGTAAAGACAAGTCACACTCTTACCCAGTACAAATTCGCTTCGCTAGCGGAATACCACGCTCACCTTGAACAGTTCACCGATCATTCTCACGAAACCTTAGCAAAGCGCTTGTTCATAGACCTGCCCGAGAACCAGCCCATAACCCGATTTCGTCCCCTTTCTGCTGAGAGGCTCTTACATCGCTACAACTGCGCCCTTGTCCAATGGTTGTTATTGCATAGTAGTGCGTTGGCGATCGAGACCAAGCAAACTGATACCAAAGCGTGGCGTCAATTCTTTCGGCGATTGCGGTTCCACCAGTTGCTTGCCGAAATTCGCAAACGTAAGCGAAAAAGAGGTATCTTCCAAATCACCGTGGACGGACCACTGAGCCTCTTCATGCAAACCAAAAAGTATGGCATGAACCTGGCCAACTTCTTTCCCGCAATTCTCCACCTGGACGAATGGTCTTTGCAAGCCGAAGTACATCTCCGTAATCGCAAAGCCAAGAAGCTTAAGTTGGATTCAAGCTGTGGAATCCGCCCCATTTCGACCCAGTTCATAGCGCATATACCAGCGGAAATCACCATGTTCCAAGAGCTGTTTGCCAAAGACAACTTGGCCTGGAATATTGGCCCAGCGGAAGACTTCGTCTTGTTGGAAGGTGACTGCTATGGCTTCCCAGACTTCACCTTCACGCATGAATTGGGCGCCTCAATTGACATGGAATTATTCCATCCATGGCATGGAGGGCATCTATTACGGCGATTGGATCAACTTGATATCCGCGATGATGCTCCTCTGTTAGTCGGTGTGGCCAAGAAGCTACTCAAAGACGATGGCATCACCGCGCGATTAGAAGAATCACCCTATTATCAAAAACATGGCTTTACATTTCGAGAAATGCCGAGTCCCAGGGTTGTTTTGAAGCTCCTAGATTCGCATCACGACAGCTGAATCATGCCTACCGCATTCCTTTCATAATCTACGCGCGCTACAGCCCTGGACACTGTTGCCATGGGCTTGAAAAACCTTCTCATCGCCACAAAACTGACTCGTAAGCTACTGCCCAGAAGAATGCAATCATAGGAACTGGGCAGTCGCGTCAGCCAGAGGAAAATCTTCCTTTGCCATGGACTTCGCTGTGCGCACCATACAAGGGCGGCTACTTCTCCTGATGTACTCGAAAAGCTAGGCGCGTTCTATTTAGGCAAAGAGTATGACTTGGGCAAGAAGAGCCTCCAGGACGACTTTTTGATCTACGATTCCAAAGATCTTGTGACGCATGGCTTGGTATTGGGCATGACAGACAGTGGTAAGACTGGCTGGTGCATAGCTCTTTTGGAGGAAGCTGCCATGGATTCGATTCCTGCCATTTTGATCGATCCCAAGGGCGATATTCCGAATTTGATGCTAAGCTTCCCGGAGCTGCAGGGCTCCAACTCTCGGCCATGGATCAATGAGGACGATGCAAAAAGAAAGGCAAAACTCCCGATGACTTTGTGCAGAGCCGGGCTGACATGTGGAAGAAGGGCCTTGGCGAGTGGGGCCAGACGGGAGAGTGCATCCAACAGTTGCGTGACAAAGTCGATATCAACGTATTCACGCCGGGTAGTAGCGCTGGCATTCCTGTATCGATCATCAGTTCGCTAGAGGACCCCATTTTTAAAATTCTCGATGACGTTGAATTGTTGGGCGATCGAGTAGAGAATGTGGTAACCAGTTTGTTAGTTATCCTGGGTGAATAAGCTGATCCCATGCAGAGCCAGGAACACATTTTGCTCTCGCAAATCTTCCTGCACGTGTGGCGCGACGAATAAGAACTCACATTGCCTCATTTTATAGGTTTCACGCAAGACTCACCATTCAAGTGCGTCGGCGTTTTCGATTGCGCCCTTCATATACTGGGCGAGGACGCCCATGAAGACCTCAGCGAAATGAAGTTGCCTGCACGTAGAACCCAATCAAGGAGGTTTGGGGCGCCTGGACTTACCAGCTCGTGCCCAAGACTCATCCGGATGGTAATCTGCATGAATTGCTGGCCAAGAGCCTAACGGATCAGATCACATGGCTCTCGACACCATCTTCCTCACTGCTACCAGCGACGCCCGGTCAGATGAGACGGAAGCAGAATGGACTGCCATGATCCGACAACTGATTGGACGAGTAGGTGACAACACTTTTTCAAAACACCTTAAACAAGCTGAAAGCAAGGTGCGACAGCGTGTGTTAGACCTGCTGCACGGTGCGCAGCCCCCCCCTAGTAGCGATTCCACATCTGAGGACTGTTCCCCCAGACTTTCGGGCTTTCGGGTAAATGAAGTGTCGCCTTGAAGCACTGCGGCGCTGTTAAAAGCAAGCGAAGCAGAGTTGCTAGGCATCAGTTATTCGGATTTAGAGGCCAGACGATGTGCCGCGGGATGTGTTTACTCTACAGTTTGATCCACCCGCTACACTACAACGTTGGCGGAGTTTATGTGGCTTTCCTCCTTTCGCTTATTGGGCTCACTCCGCTGGTGGTAACGTGTTGATGGTGGCGTGAATCGTTTCTTCAATTTTTGTCCCGTCTGCGGCTATTAGTTTTAGTGAAAGAGATATAGCGGGATTGATAGCTACTGTCACCGCACCTGTTTGAGGGTTGGTAGTGGTCCGCTTGTTAATAACTTCATTTTCAATGTTAGGAATCGTGACCTCGATGGACCGTTCATTGACCGGTTGAACCTGACCTACAGGAATGTGTTTGAGCTTGGCGCCTTTCTGGGGTTTGTCAGGTTCACGCAGGATAGTGAAGTTGTGGGCTCGGATGCTGTTTGGATCCAGGTCGCAAGCGAAGCTCAATCGAATGCCTTTTGTAGTAGCCTCTGCTCCCTGAATAAAATGTGAGCGTTTACCGGTGTGTCGGATCCGATAAATGACACCATCGCAACGAGCGACGCTGTCCCAGCCCTTCTTGCAGGCGATATAGGCTTGGCCATCGATGGGGTTGATGCGCGGGCGCATGGCGCCAGCTTTGAGATCGAAAGGCAAGCGCACGGCAAAGCCGTTTGGGTAGGGCTTGAGGTCTTGAGTAAGGCAATAGAAGACTGCAGAAAGGCTGTAGGAACAGTGTACGATGGATCCACTTAGAGGCCCCCAGCGCTTGGGGTCGGACCAGCATTGGCCGCCGCTGGAGCTATCAACTGAGGCTGGCAAGACTACGAGCATAGGGGTATTGCGAGGGTGTTCGAAGCCGTAGCGCCCGCCTTCTCTGACTAATGAAAAGCCATTGTAAACAGCTATGCCGCTTGGATTGTCAGTAATTGTGACCCAATTGTTAGGGCCACCTGCGCCCATTCCGTTTGGATTACGTAAATCGGTGCCCACATACTCAGCATGCTTACCATCTGGACTTAATCGAACGACCGCACCTTCCAGTGGCGATTTGTAACCGCTTTGTGAGAAATAGAAATAACCGGAATCATCAGTTTGCAAGTCGTATACAAAGGCGTGGTAACTTGCCCCGATCTCATTGGGATCTTCATAGAAACTCTCGTAGTGATCGGCTTCCTCGTTTCCATTCAAATCGTGTAGGCGGGTGATTCTGTCTCGGCCGCGTACATACACCAGATCGTCGACAATCTTCAGTCCTAACGGCTCATACAAGCCGCTTGCGTAGCGGGACCATGTGAGAGAGGTAGGCGTATCTTGAGTCCAATGCACAATCCAGACATCGCCGCTAAGGGTGGCAACAGCCATACGGCCGTCACTGAAGAAGTCCAACGAGGTCGGCCGCATCCAACTGCCATAGGGATTGGCGAGTGGCACGGTGAGCTCATCCGCTGCGTACCCTTCGACATTCTCGCCGAGCGCGACGGCAGTTTGCACCGTGGTGGGCCAACGTCGTGGGCCACCTTTCGCGAAATTGTCGAAGTCAGGTACCACTGAAGGTGGTGCAGCTGTTGCGGCGCCGTTTCCCAAAGCGATCGTGAGAGTAATGGTGTTCGTACTAGGGGGAATTTTGAGCCATTGTCCGCCGCCCTCCACAGGTTCAATGGTGCCATCGGATTTGTTTGTGAGGAATAATGTAGGTTTTAGGCGATGAGAGTCACCATGAATGAGCAAGCAGCGAACCGCGTCCTTACCTGGACCAATCTGTAGATGACGGTAGATCAGTTCTGCTTCAGCACTCGGCGTCTCGAGAATGGCGCGGTCTCCAACTTGGTAGTCTAACAAGATGTGATTTTCTTGTAGATAGTGGCCGTTGAACGCGAGGTCGCCACCTTCCCAGCCAATGGCATCGATGTGTTGATAACGAACTTCGCCGCCCGGCCTCAATGGACGGCTGCCTTTGTAGCTGGCGTGATGGGTGTCGTTCGTATCGGCGAGCTTGCCCGTCCAGATGCCACTGACAGAAAGGCGAGCTGCATCATAGCAAATAAAGTGATCGCCGGGCAGATCCACAAGTAAAGCCTTCTCGGTTGTGTGCTCAATGTGCTTGGCATTTTTGTCTTTGATGGCTCCATAAGCGACGGCGTGTTGCAAGTAAGGGCCATAGATCATGCGTGTGCCGCCACTTCCGTCGATCATGCCTGGCGCGGCGGTAACTTGCTGGTTATCTTCAGCCTGCGCTTTGGCATCGGCTAGAGAGCGTTTGCTAAGCCCCTCATAATATGCATCGTCAGCCTTGTAATACTGTGAGGCGTTGTTCGGCTTAATGATGTCTTCACGTAGATGATGCACAATTTGATAGCGCTCTTTTTCCGACAGAACTCCATCCCAGCGGAACATTAGGCCATTACCATAGCTGATGGTTTTCCAGAGCCCATATGGATCGGTGCCGAACTTCAGCGTGTCCTTGGTAAAACGTCGTGCTAGTGGGTTGAGTGCTAGGTTGCCGTCCTCGCCGTGACAGGCAGCGCAATGCAGTATATAGAGTTTGGCGCCTGCTTTGGCATCGTATTCTCCCAGACTCTGAATCATCGCGGCATGGTCCGCTGCGTGAGCATGCGTTAAGCAGAATGCGAAGATAAGGGTGATGAGACAGCGCATGTTCAATGAAAGGGGGTGCTACTTGTTTCCAAGGGGTGCCGTATCGATGAAATGATATCCTTCTGTCGTTTCAAAGAAATAGACACGCATGGCGGGGCCTGAGCCGCTGTTGTCTAGGTCGCTGACACGTTCTCCTGCAGCGAACCGGGCTTCTGCGCCTGGCACGCGAAACAATTCGCGAAACTGCGTGGGTGGGTAGTGGGCTTTGTCTGGGTTCATTTTGATACCGCATAGACCTTTCTCGAAAGGCGCGGTTTTAGTCATTCGGACACGAATTAAGATCTGATTGACGACAGTGGTCAAGCAATGCCTTTTAGAGTTACCCAATTGAGTTCGTGACAGGCCATGCATGATCTCATCGCACCCATGGCCATTTCTCACCAAGCGCCGGCGAAATCCAGGCACATTGTGATAGTATACCGGCTCAAACATAACAGGCTTACCTGCAAGTAAGCTTGTGCCCCTACCAATCTTTTATAACGTTTCATCACTTGGATAGTTGATCACCCTGCTTTGGCATTTCGAAGGAGGGCTTCGCTGATGGCGGCAGTGTCCTTCGGTGTCTATCCGGACGTTAAGACCCAGAAGCGAAGATCAGGATCAAACTCTGCGTGGTTGAGAAATCGAACTAATTTTGCATCAATGATCAATGGTCCACCGTGAGGATGACCGGGCGCCAAAGTGAGACATTTGCCACCACTCTGCGAGGAATAAACGAGGGGTAGGCGAGTGCGTCCTCACAAACTACGTCTGCCCCTCGCTCCCCCGCTGCCGTCTCTCTCTATGATGATGGGTGTTAAGCGAAACGTTCCTGAAAAGGACTGTCATTGTCACGAATGCGTAGTTCGTCTTCATCGATAGTCGATTTCCAAGGGTTTTTGCCTTCGGGTGCGAAGACCGCGACGCCGATGACACCGACGTTGCTTGATTCGCCAGTCTTCAAGACAGCATAAGAGTCTTTGATACGGCCGAAGCGAAAGGTGCTGGTGCGATAGCCTGCAATGTTCACCGAGTGTTTGGGCCCGACGATGTAGCGGCGTTTCGACGGCGTAGCTGGTTTGCCATCAATGACGTCGTGACCATCAACGGATACCACGATTTTTAATGGAACCAATGTGTTGTTGCGCACTTCGATGATGTAGCGATGGCGCTCATCGCCAGAAAGGATCACTTCGCTGGCGGCGAGATAACCATCAAGGTAACCCATCCTAAGATCTTTCAGCCCCCAATCAACGACTCCTTTGGCACCGCTGACCAGTTTGTCATCGATTGAAACGGTGCCACCGAGGAAGTTTGCCATGGCTTCCGCAGCTTCAGTATCGCTGTAATAGAGCGAGCCGGTGGACCATGGCTTGGCAAATGGGCTACGCTTGAAGGTGGCGTAGGTGATTAAGGAATCGAGACCTTCGCCCTAGGAGGTGCCGATGCCTGGGCGATCATTGCCTACAGAAGTGAATCTAGGCTTAGTGGGTTTGGGTGCCCCGTTGCGGTTGTTGTTGAATATCGGAGTGGCCTCGATCGGTGGAGACGGTTTGGCTGTTCCGTCGAGCTTGATTCCAGGTGTGGACGAACAACTGATGAAATGTAACCCAAGCAATCCGATCAGAACGAGAAATAAAAGTTTTGAAACGTCGTTTGTATTTGCTAAAAAAATAACATTTAAATGATAAGTAAACTGCTTTGGTGTCCTATAGGGACTGTATTAATAGTTTATAATTGCAAACAAAGCTCTTGACCATTGAATCAAGTGCAGCATAATTAGCATGATGCAAGCTGAGCAATTGTCGCGCCGCGAACGGCAGATAATGGATGTAGTCTATCGCTTGGGATCAGCTTCCGCTGCGGATGTTCAAGGCACCATGCCGGATCCTCCGAGTTATTCTGCGGTGCGAGCGCAGTTGGCGATTCTTGAGGAAAAAGGTTATCTCAAGCACGAGAAGAAGCAGCGCAAGTATATCTATGCGCCCACCGTGGCACCTTCTCGAGCCAAGCGCTCAGCTTTAAAACAACTGTTAGCAACGTTCTTCGATAACTCGGCGGTAAATCTTGTTGCCGCTTTGCTAGACTCAAAAGATCAGAAGCTTACGCAGGAAGAGATTGATCGCATTCATCGACTGATTGAAGACGACCAGGATAGCCCAAAACCGGAGGAACAGCAAGTATGAGCTTAATGTCTTGTCAGGATTTGTTTGTGGGTCTGGGGATTCGTGGTTCGTTGTTTGCATGGTCAATCAGCGAATGTGCGTTGTGTGGCATTGTCGCTTGGTATGTTGCGGCTATCACTTGTCTGCCTCGTGTGGAGTTGGCTTGGTTCCGAATTTGAGCTCCGCAGCCTCTGAAACGTCTGCGGTCGCCGTTGCTTCAGCCTCTGACCCAAGCGCTTGGTGGTCGCCCGCGGTGTTGCTGGGGTTTGCCAGCATTGCAATGATCGCTTGTGGCAGAGCATTGGTTTGTGGCGTTTGGACCGCTGGCGTCTGCGTGGCAGCGCCTTGGATTCTGAGTATTGGCAGGCGATGGTGGAAGAAGTATGCGATACTTTAGACTATCGCGGTCGGCCTGGATTATGCACATTTCCGACCTTCGCATCGCCAGTCGCTGCAGGTGTGTGGCGACCTTGCGTATTTCTGCCAGAAGAAGCTGCCACTTGGAGCACAGAGCGCCTGCGAGTGGTGATCT
>MDTC01129512.1_pt1 | contig 20179 bp, 21 predicted proteins | sample 811181 | NCBI WGS metagenome assembly MDTC01 (sample SAMN05326644, study PRJNA326480) | marine metagenome | isolation source: seawater | place: Pacific Ocean: North | collected 2011 | reverse complement strand
TACTAATAGAAGTCTTTGGGGGAGTTTTTTAATTGAATATAAAGGTAAAAAAATCTTTTTTGCCTGCGATACTGGACCTGCACCTTTTTATAAAGAGTTGGGAGAAAAATTTGGTCCAATTGATTTAGGTTTTGGAAACATTGGTGCTTATAATTTCTTTCCAATTATAAATGTTAAAGATAAATCTACTGCTCATGCAAACCCAGAAGAACTTCTGTCAATTATGAAAGATCTAAAAGTTAAAAAAGTAGTTGGAATGCATTGGGGAACAGCGATCTTAAGTTTAGAACCTATTTGGGAGCCTCCAGTAAGATTTAAAGCGAATGCCGAAAAGGTTGGTTACAAAAAAGAGGATGCAGTAATATTTAAAATTGGTGAGATTAAAAAATTAGAAGATCTTATCAACTAGCTTTTCTTTTATTTCTTTCTTTATCGAGAAGCTTTGTTAAAGCATCTACCATCATATCTGAGGCCTTAAATATTTCGTTAGATTTAAACTCAACTGAAACGTTTTTCTCTGGATCAGTTTTATCCTCTATTACTATACCATCGTCAGGAGAATTATTTTTTATATAAATTAGTATTAACCACTCTTCATCAGGTACGTCATCCCACTTAATAAAAATTTCTCCAGTTTCGAATCTTCTATCAATGACTCTCATAATACTTAAATATTTAGGAATATATCTTTTGTTTATTTGAAAACACAAGCTATGAGCAGATCTATAAAAGCTCTCTAATGCAAATTCAATTTTTTGCCTTTCTAGATTGAATGCTTTTTCTTTTTCAAGTAATACTGATCTATCATCTCCCTCTTCAACTTTTACTCCCAGTTGTTCTACTCTTTCTCTAATTTTTTGATCTCTGAGAGCTTGATATTTTTCTTTTATTTTATCTATACGACCCTGAACATCTGCATACGAATCTCTTTGCTGTCCTAAAACAAATTTTTCTAAATTCTTGATCTCAAGAGCTTCGCGTTTTCTAAACTGATTAATCTTTTTTTCTAATTTTATTTGCTCTAAGAATTTTCTCTGCTTCTCAGCTTGTTCTTTCCTGACTTCAGCTTGCTCTTGTCTTACAAATTTTTGTAGATCTTTTTTTCTTTCCTTTTCCAATTTTATCTCTTCTTTTAATTCTTGTTCTTTAGCTTTAAATTGATTTTGCTTTTCAAATTTTATTTTTGCCTCTGTTTCCTTTCTTTCTCTCTCTAATTTTTTTATTTTAAGGTTTTTTTGTTTTTCTCTCTCTTCTTGTATCACTTGTTTTATATAAGTAATTTTGTTTGAAATTCCTTGAAAAAAACTTTGAAGGGAACGATCTAAATTAAAATTAAAAGTAAGGCTTGATTTTAATTTTTCATTGATGTTTAAAATTTGAAGAACTAGTTTTCTTGTTTTCTGAGAAGATAAAGTTTTTTTTTTTAAATTTTTTCTTTTTTTTTTAATTAATTTTGCTTTTTTTTTTCTTTTTTTAATTATTTTTGCTTTTTTTCTTCTATTTGTTAATTTTTTTTTTTTCCTTTTTTTTATTGATCTTTTTTTTAAAGAAGATTTTTTAGACCTTCTTTTTAAATATTTCTTTTTATTTTTTCTTTTTTTCATACCTGTACTTAATTAAATACCAGGTTTTATGAATATATATAGTCTCTTGTTCTATGAGCTGTTTGGAAATTTTTCACAATTTGTAATTGAAAAACAGCCAAGTCCTTATATCTAAAAGCTGCAGCACAACTTGCTAAATAAAATTCCCACATTTTTACAAATTTTTCATCAAAAAGATCTTTTACCTCTTTTCTTTTTGCTAAAAACCTTTTTAACCAACTTTCTAATGTCTTATCATAGTGTCTTATAAGAGTTTCTGAGTCCGATACAATCAAGCCAGTCTTCTCTATAGGCTTTATAATTTGACTGAATGAAGGACATGCTCCTCCTGGAAAAATATACTTATTAATAAATTTATTTGGGGGAGAAGGTTTATCTACTACTCCAATAGTATGTAGTAAAAATGTTCCATTATCTTTAAGTAATTTATTAATTGATTCAAAAAAAGCTTTATAAAATTTTTTTCCAACATGTTCAAACATGCCGACCGAATATATTCTATCGTATTGACCTTTTATTTCCCTGTAATCTGCTAATTCAAAGTTTACTTGATTATCTAAATTTAATTCTTTTGATTTTTCCTTACAAAAGGTAATTTGATTTTTACTTAAGGATATACCAGTAACTTCACAATTTTTTTGTTTTGCAATTTCAAATGCCATGCCTCCCCATCCACATCCAACCTCTAAGATTTTTTGTCCTTTTTTAATATCTAATTTTTTAATAATATGATTTATTTTATTTTGTTGAGCTTCTTCAAGTGTTTTAGTATCATCTTTCCAGTAAGCACATGAATATAATCTATGCTTAGTGTCTAAAAAAATATCGTACAATTTTTCACCTTTATCTCCTCCAATATCATAGTGATGCTCTACATTCTCTCTAGATTTGCCAGGTAAATTAAAATTCGATAAGTATCTCCAGATTTGAAAGATACGTTTAGAAACATAACTTGCCGAAGTAATTTCTCTTCTTCCTAAATTTTCTAATAAATCCATTAAAAATTCTAATAAAGAAGCATTTTCTAAAACTAGTTCATTTCGCATATAAGCCTCGGGAAATTCTATTTCTGGATCTAATATTAATTTCCATTTTAAATTATCTTTTAATAATTTAATAGTAATAGGATTTTCTTTTCTCGGGTTTCCGCAAATGTATTTTTGACCATCTGTATCAACGAGAATAATTCCATTATGATCATTATAAATTTTTGACAGTATTCTTGCTAAAATCATATTTAAGCTGCTAAGTTTTTATTTATTTCAAATTTTAAATTTCCTAATTTTTCTAAAAGATTTTTTTTCTCATTAGATTTCAAAAGAACTAATGGCGGCAATAAATTTTCAAATTTATGATCTTTTTCTGTAAAATAACTATGTAATGCTGAAATAAGATTAAATTTATCAAAAGTTTCTCTAACAGAAATTAACTTATTGTTTTGAGTTTGTTTTTTATCTTCTTGAAAATCATCAAAAACTTTTCTTGCCATAGAATGGGTAACTTGAGTAATTGCTGATATCGTTCCTGCGCATCCTAATTCTAATCCTTTTAAAAGTTTTGCTTCAGAGCCAGGAAATACCAAAAAATTTTTAATTTTTAAATTTTCATAGAGGTTATAACTTGAGTCTTTGACACCTATAATATTTTTTGGAAAGTCACTTACTAGCTTGCTAACAAATTCTGGTGTGAATAAAAATGAAGAAAGTTTTTCAAAATTATATAATACGATTCTTATTTTTGGAATTTTCTCAATAATGTGCTTATAGAAATCATAAACACCTTGCTCAGAATTACCTTTATAATATGCAGGAGGCATAATTAAAAAATCTTTAAATTCATATTCAAAACCATATTTAATTAAATCTAAAGTTTCTTTTAATGAATTGCACCCTGTCCCTAAAAAAAAATTTTTTCTCAATTTATGACTAGAAATTTTATAAATTAAACTTTTTTTTGAATTTAGATCTATTAATTGGCTTTGCCCTGTTGATCCAAAAAAAATTACTCCATGTAAGCCGCTGCTGATAGAAGAAGAAGCATGGTCTATAGTTGCATCAACATTTAACGAAAAATCATCATTTAAAATGCTACAAGTAGCTGAATATACACCTTTAGTTATCATAATCTCACCAACTTTATTCTATCTAAGTTATATAGTTAAAATCAAGTATGAAAATATTGTGTGTAAACGTGAGAAAAGGAATAGGAGATCAAGTTATTTTCCTACCGTATATACATGCTATTTCAAAAAAATTTAAACATCCAATCACTTTACTTGCTAAAGAAAATTCTAAAGCCAAAGATCTTTTTCATTATGATAATTACATAAATGAAGTGATTAATTTAGAAAAAAAGATGGATGGTATAAAGGGAATTTTAAAATTATCAAAAGAAATAAAAAAAAGAAATTTTGATAAAATTTTCATTTTTAATTCATCTTTAAGATATCGAGTTGTTGCCAAACTTGCCAAAATAAAATCGATATATCAATATCCGCTTTTTTTAAAAAAAGATAACATTGTTCATTCAGCCAAAATTTTTACCCAAAATATAATCGAAGAAATAATAAGCTCAGAACCAATTATAAAAATTAAAGAAAAATATAATAATTTAGACAAAGATTTAAAATATATTTGTTTAGGTATCAGCGCTTCAGGACCTACTAAAAGATGGAACATTAAAAATTATATTAAACTTGCTGAACAAATATCTAAAAAGAAAAAATGTAAATTTTACGTAGCAGGAGGAAAAAATGATATGGATCTTATAAACGAATTTAAAAATTCATACATCGGCAAAGATTCTCTTTCTTTTGAATCAATGAGTATTAAAGAAACATTAAAATATATTTCTAGTTGCAGCTTGTATATAGGAAATGATACTGGTTGGGCACATATATCTGTAGCATTAAATGTTAAAGCTCTTACAATTTTTTGTGACTCACCTGTTGCAGCATATGGCTCTTATAGTAAAAATATGATTACTGTCGAGCCGGAGGGAATAACAAAAGGAGAAACGACTCATGATACTCTTGGAAAAGATAAAATTCCTTTTGATGAAGTTTACAACAAATCTCTTCAGTTGCTTGATTAACTAAAATCATTTTTAATTATTTTATCAGTTGCCTCATTAACTAGTTGAGACAATCTTTCAGTTTTAACATCTCTATTTATATCTGGATGAATTTTTTGTTGAAGTTTTTTAGCAGCATATAAAACTTCTTCTTTGGTACATCCTTTTTTAAGTCCTAATAATTTATAAGATTCATCGGTTGATATACTTGATGAACCTTTATTTTGACCAAACTGCCCTTGTGAAAATCGGTTAGAATTTTTTAAAAATTGAATCAAGCGCCATAACTGAAACATCTGTAAAGCTGTTAAACCTTTTATTTTAAGTCCACTTAAGATTACAAATAAAAATGGTAAAGAAAATAAAAATTTTCCACCTATGGTAAAAATTGTCGCTATTAATAATGATAAATAAACGATAATTTTTTTTATAGTAAATGCAATTTTTTTTGAGCTTGCCCTAGCAAACCAATTTAAGAACAAATAAACAATGACAAAAATGATTATTCCGATTAAAAGTAAATTCATATAATTTCTATTTATGAATATACCAAAATTAAAAAAGATTAAGAATGAGAAAAAATATCACGATATCACTCTCAAAGATGATTATTCTTGGGTAGATCAACCAAATATATTAGAGGTTTTAAAGGACTCTAGTAAGTTATTGCCAGAAGTAAAACAATATATTGAAAATAATAATGAGTATACAGAAAATTATTTTTTAGATGTGAAAAATTTACAAAAAAAACTGTTTAATGAAATTAAATCAAAAATAAAATTGGATGATACATCTCTTAAATTCAAAGACAAAAAATATAATTATTGGAGTAAAACGGAGTCTAAAGGCAATTACGGGAAAAGAATTAGGCAAGTTTTAGACGAATCTAAACCAGAAGAAATTTATTTTGATGGAGATTTAGAAAAAAAAAAATGTGGTTCAGAATATTTTGGATTAGGAAGCATAAGTGTTTCTCATTGTGATAAATACATGGCTTATTCGTTAGATTTAAAAGGATCAGAATACTATACAATTCATCTTAGAAATCTTGAGACAAAAAAAAATACAAAAGATTTAATAGAAAACACTAGTGGCGGCATAACATGGTCTTTAGACAGTAAATATTTTTTTTACTCAAAATTGGACAAATTTCACAGACCTAGAAAAATTTATAAACATGAAGTAGGTACTTCAGTAGAAGTAGATCAATTAATTTATGAGGAAAAAGAAGAAACATTTACTTGTGGAATCAGTTTAACATCTGATGAAAAATTTTTTGTAATATCTTCTTCAGATCATATAACTACGGAAGAATATTTTTTTTCATCAAATTTAGAAACTATAAAACCAAATTTATTCAGAAAGAGAGAGAAAGATGTAAGATATTCAATAGATTCTTGGAAAGGATATTTTTATATTCACACCAACAAAGATGCAAGGGACTATAAAATTCAAAAATGCAAAGTTGAAAATATTGAAAATTTAGAAGATTTTATTTTACCAAAAAAAGAAACGATTATTGGTGGTTTGGAATTTTTAGATGATTTTATTATTAGAAGTGAAAAATCTGACGCTATTCCAAAACTTTTTGTAAGAAATATCAAAACTAATCTAGAAGAAGAAATAATAGTTTCAAAAGAAGAAATAGGTTTACCTGGAATGTCTTTGATGCAAAAAGATACTAATACATCAAAAATAAGAGTTAGCTGGGAAAGTATGGCTACTCCTGGTAAAATTTATGAATATGATATTTTATCAAAAGAAAAAAAACTTATCAAAGAAATTGAAATTCCATCAGGTCATGATCCTGATAAATATGTTGTAGAGAGAATTAAAGCAGAGTCCCATGATGGGAGAATGATCCCAATAAGTTTAGTGCGATTAAAAAAATCTAAACAAGATGCTAAATCAAAAATTTTACTTTATGCTTATGGTGCTTACAAACATAGTGTTGATGCATCGTTTAGTGCTTCACGATTTTGCCTTGTAGATCGTGGAATATCTTTTGCTATCGCTCATATTAGAGGTGGGGGTGACTTAGGAGACTCTTGGCATGAGGAAGGTAAAATGAAATTAAAAAAAAATACTTTTTTAGATTACGTTGCTTGCGCAAATCATCTAATTGATCAAAGGTATACTTTTAAGGGAGGTATTTGTTTTTATGGTGGTTCTGCTGGAGGATTAACGGGTGGTGCATTGGCGAATATGGCTCCTGAACTTTTTTTTTCAATGTTATTACTTGTTCCTTTTGTTGACACTATGACAACAATGCTCAATGAAAAACTGCCACTTACTCCATCTGAGTGGGAATTGTGGGGCAATCCAATAAAAAGCAAAGAATATTTTGATTATATCTTATCTTATTCTCCATATAATAATCTGACTAAAAAGGATTACTCTCCTATGTTGATTACAACTTCATTGTTTGATAACAGAGTTCTTTACTCTGAGCCAGTTAAGTACATTGCTAAATTAAGAGATTTAAAAACTGATAATAATTTCCAGCTACTCAAATGCAAAATGGAAGCAGCAGGGCACGGTGGGATGAGTGGTCGAGATAATGCAATTACAGAACTTGCGGAAGAATATTCTTTTATTCTTAAAACTGCGAAAATTTTAGATTAATCTTCCTTAAATTTAAAAACAATTCTTACTACTAAATCCAATTACTACATTTTTCGGATTTATTTCGAATTTTCTTTCACATTTAATTTTAAATTTTTTGCTTTTATAAACGTAATTTCTGTTTCTGGACTCAAGAAATTCAACTGTATCTGGTTGACCAAATGCAATTTTGAGATCAATCTCCGTTTTATTTAACCAAAGACTCAACTGTTTTTCTTCTTGTTTAGTAGTTTCATCAATTTTCTCCGAAACAGATTGACAAGCAGTAAACATTAAAAAAATTAATAAAGAAAAACAAACAAACTTAATTTTTATCATAAGTAATTTCTCATTTTACACTTAAAACTTATAAACAGAAATATTACCTCTAGGTTGTAAAATAGCCACTATTCTCAAATTTCATGGGATTTTCCTAACGAATCGGAGTATTTAGACTTAACGAAAGGTTTATTTATGATGGAAAAATATTTTGAATACAAAAAACATAAAACTAACTTTAGAACTGAAGTAATTGCAGGGGTAACTACTTTTCTAACTATGGCTTATATTATGTTTTTAAATCCTTTTATTCTATCTGGCGAATTTGCTGGACCAGAAAAAGGTTTTTTTGATTTCGGAGCAGTATTTACTGCAACAATCTTAGCAACTTCGATAGCCTGTTTTATAATGGCATTTTATGGAAAAACTTGGCCTATAGGCTTAGCTCCAGGAATGGGTATAAACGCATTTGTGGCATTTGGTGTAGTTGCAGGAATGGGTTATACACCTCAAGCAGCGCTCGGTGCTGTTTTAGTTGCCGGTATTTTATTTTTGATAATTTCTTTGACACCAATAAGAGCTTGGCTAATAAATTCGATACCTAAAAGTTTAAAACTAGGAATAGGAGCAGGTATAGGATTATTTTTGGCAATAATTGGTCTTGAAATAATGGGCGTTGTTGGTGATCATCCTGTAACTTTAGTAACTTTGGGAGATATTAAAAATCCCCTTGTTCTTCTAGGATGTTTAGCTTTTGTAGTAATGATAGTTCTAGAAAAAATGAAGATAAAGGGTAACATTATTATTGGAATTTTAGTTTTCAGTATAATAGCGTGGGCGACTGGATTAGCTAAATTCAATGGAGTAGTTGGTTCTATTCCTCCAATGACTTACCTGTTCGATTTTGACCTTACGGCGGCTTTAACAGCAGGTATGTCGACTGTAATTTTCACTTTATTATTTATCGATTTCTTTGATACTGCCGGAACTCTAACTTCAGTTGCTAATGTAGCAGGTAAAGTTGATAAACAAGGTAAAGTAAAAGATATTAATAAAGCAATGCTTGCAGATAGTGTTGGTACAGTTGCAGGAGCTTTAATGGGTACTACAACTGTAACAAGTTATGTTGAGTCGGGTGCTGGAGTAAAAGCTGGTGGTAGAACAGGAATGACTTCATTAGTAATAGGAGTTTTATTCTTAGCCTGTCTATTCTTCTCTCCCTTAGCAACAAGTTTGCCTAAAGAAATTGATGGTGCTGCTTTATTGTACGTAGCTATTCTATTTGTAAGAAATATTACAAACATTGAATGGGACGATATATCGGAGTCTGGTCCAGCTGTTGTGGCAATGATTACGATGCCCCTTACATATAGTATAAGTAACGGTATCGCTTTAGCATTTATTTCTTACGCTTTAATCAAAATTTTATCTGGAAAATTTACAAAAACATCTCCAGCAATTTGGGTTATAGCAATTTTAAGCGTTATAAGCTTTTACGTAGCTTAATAAATTAAAGGGCCAGTGTAAACTGGCCCTTAATTTTTATGTTTTTTAATTAAATCTTCTACTCTTATTTCCTCATAGCGTTCAAATGGTTGTACAATCCATGGGTTGCTGTCTAATTTTTGAGCACAAAAATCTGGTTCAAAGGTGGAATCTTTTTTTTTCCAAAGGACTGCTGTTTTAATGTGTTTAATATTTCCTTTTAATGGAGGGTAATTTTTTAACCACTGAATACTTTTGTTCAACGTTACACCAGTGTCAGATAAATCATCACATAGAAGAATATTTCCTCTCATTTCTTGCACTGTAGAGCTCATTTCTCTTGAAAATACTAATTCTCCTTGCTGGTCTTCAATTCCTTTGCCTGAATAAGACTCAACTGCAAGATAAGCACATTTTAATTTAAAGATTCTACTAAGGACATCTATAATAGGTGCTCCACCTCTCATAATTCCAATTAAAATGTCAGGTTTAAATCCACTTAGATGTATTTGAATTGCTAACTTTTCTGTAATTAGATTATATTCTTTCCAATCTATGATAAGTTTCTCAGCCATAAAAAAAACTAAATTATTTTAAAGGAGTTGTAAATGAAAGGTTATGTAGTTTGTGTTTATAAAAGTATAAGTAATGAAGAAAAGCTAAGAGAATATGCTCTTAAAGCAAGATCGGCGGTTGAAATTTATAAAGGTAAAATGTTAGTAAGAGGTGGTAAAACTACCACTAATGAAGGTGCCTTTTCTCCTAGGACAGTAATAATAGAATTTCCATCTCATGATGAAGCAAATATATTTTATAACTCAAAAGAATATCAGGAAGCGCATGCAATTTTGAAAGGATTTGCTATTAGACATCACCAAACTGTTGAAGGTGTCTAATACTGTATAGGTTCATTATCAATAGATCTCCATAAATACCAAGTTGCAACAGAACAATAGGGAGTAAACTTTTTATAAAGTTTATTTAAAAAACTTTTTGGGGGAAAATATTTTTTGTTATAATTGTTTGATATTGCTCGCAGTAGTCCAATATCCTGAAGGGGCCAAATATTAGATCGATTAAATGTAAAAAGTAAAATCATTTCAGCCGACCACCTGCCAATTTGTCTTAAATCTGATAAGTATTCTATAGCCTCTTCATCGGTCATCTTTTTTATTAAAATTGGTCTAAATGTTTTATTAAGAGTTCTTTTAGCTAAATCCTTTATACCTTTAACTTTTTGTTTGCTTAAACCACAGCTCTTTAAGCTTCTAAATGACAATTTGTTAACTGTTTTGGCGCTGATTTTATTTTTACATTTTTTTTCAAATTTTAAAAAAACTGAATTAGCTGCAGCAACACTAATTTGTTGTCCTATAATGCTTTTACAAAGTGAAAAAAAAACATCATTACGAGTTATAAGATTTCCATCTTTATAAGAAACAATTAATTTTTTCATAACTTTATCTCTTTTAGATAAAATTTTTTTTGCTTTAGTCCAGTATTTTGGAGCCTTACTCATGTTCTTGGAATAACTATTTGCTTTTTTAATTTATTTTCTCTCATAAATATTATCAAAGAACTAGTAATGACTAGTGCCGCACCTAATAAGGTCAAAATTTTTGGTACTTCGCTCCAAATCAAGAACCCAAAAATAATAGCAAATACTAAACTTAAATATTTAATTGGCGTTACAAGTGATGCTTCTGCTAATCTGTAGCTTTGGGTTAAAAGTAAGTTAGCTATACTCCCACATAAACCAAGTATTAAAAATAATAAAAAGTCTATAGGTGTTGGCATTATCCAATCATTAAAAAGAAATGTTATCAAACCCAAAATAGTGCAAAGCAATGTAAAATAAAATGCGATAGTGTAATTGGCCTCTGTTTTTGAAAGTGATCTGACACTGATAGCTACGCAAGCAAAAAATATGCAGAAAACAATCGGAGTTATATAATAATAATTTAGGTCAATAAATGCAGGTTGAACAATTAAAAGCATCCCCAAAAATCCTAAAAACACTGCTGACCATCTTTTAATTCCAACTCTTTCAGATAAAAAAATAATAGATGCAATGGTCACAAATATTGGTCCTCCAAAAGTTAATGATACAACGTCTGCTAAAGGTAACTCTCTTAAACCAAAAAACAATGCAATGATAGCTAAAGCACCACATATTGCTCTAAAAGCGTGAAGACCAGGACGCTTAGTTTTGTAAAAAGAAAATATTTTTTCTTTTGGAATGATAAAAAAGATAGGGATGAACCCTATGAAAAATCTTAAAAATAGAACTTGTCCAATAGGATAGTAATCAAGCCATTTAACACAAATATCCATTATAGAGAAGCAAATCACACTTCCAACCATGTACAATACGCCTATTTGATTTTGAGTTAACAATTTATTATCCTCCTTAAACATAATAAATAACTTATGAAGAAATGTACACTCGCTCTTGGATGTTTTTGGAAGCCTGAGGAAAACTTTAAAAATAAACCAGGTATATTAAAGACCGAAGTTGGTTACGCCGGTGGTCAAAAATCTGAAGTAACATATGAAGAGGTTTGTTCAGGAAACACTGGTCATGCAGAAGTAGTGAGATTATCCTATGATGAAGAAATTATTTCATTTAAAAAAATCCTAGATTTGTTTTTTAAGATGCATGATCCAACCCAAAAAGATATGCAATACCCCGATATTGGAAAACAGTATAGGAGTGAAATCTTTTATGAAACAGAAGAGCAAAAAAAAGAGGCTGAAGCTGCTGTTATAGAAAAAAATCTTGTTTTTGAAGGTAAAATTCAAACAAATATTTCAAAAATTAAAAATTATTGTAAAGCCGAAGAATATCATCAAAAATATATTGAAAAAAAAGGATTATGAAAACTTTAGTTTCGACTGAATGGTTAGATAAAAATTTAGAAAATGTAAGAATATTTGATGCATCTTGGCATCTTCCTGAAACAGATAGAAATGCTAACAAAGAATATGATGAACATCATATAAAAAATTCTGTTTTTTTTGATATTGATAAAAATTCAAATCAGAACTCGTCTTTACCTCATATGCTTACAAAGAAAGAAGAGTGGCAGAAGATATTATCTAAATTTGGTATTCATAATTCTGATCATGTTATAATTTATGATAATTCTGATGTAATTAGCTCGTGTAGAATTTGGTACAATTTTTTATATTTCGGTCATGATAAAAACTTAATATCTATCTTAGACGGTGGATTTAAAAAGTGGTTAAATGAAAAAAGACCTACCTACAAAGAAATCAAAAATTTCGATTATAGCGAATATATAGCTCATGAGGACTCTTCTTTAGTTTTGGACAAGAGTCAAATTAACTCCAATATTAATGATAAAATTTTTGAATTAGTAGATGCTAGAAGTAAAAAAAGATTTTTAGGTAACGCGCCTGAACCTAGAAAACAACTTAAGAGTGGAAATATTCAAGGATCAAAAAATTTACCATTTACAGAATTAATAAATAAATTTGATAAAACTTTTAAAAAAAAAAATGAATTAACTAATATTTTCCTAGATCATGGAATTGATACTAACAAAAACCTAGCATTTACTTGCGGTTCAGGAATTACTGCTTGTGTTTTAGGTCTAGCTAATTCTATCATAAGTGGTAAAAAGCCAGTTATCTACGACGGTTCATGGGCCGAGTACGGACTAAAATAAAATGAAAACTTCAACAAAATTAAAAACATTTCTAATAATTTTTCTTATTATAATCTTTGCAGTTATAGCCGCTCGCTATTTTATTGGCTTGCATTTTAAAAAAAAGTTTAGCGTTAGACCTGCTCCAGGAGTTATTGTTTCTAAGGTAGAAAGGTCTCTTTTTTACAAAAGTATAGAGACATTTGGTACTGCAATAGCCGAAAGCTCTAAAACTTATAGAGTAAAAAAAGATAATATAGTTGGTAATTTAAATATTGAAAATAGATTTGTAAAAAAAGATGAAATCATTATTGCGCTAAAAAATGGAGATAATATTGTTGCTGATTTTGAGGGAAAACTGGGAAAAAGGGAAATTGCTCAAGGTGTTCTTGGATCTAATAGTTTAATTATAACTTTAGATGATTTAAAAAAAATTATAATTGATATAAAAGTTCCAGAAAATTACGTAGGTATTTTAAAGCCAGGTTTAAAAGCTGAGATCATCAACTCTGCATTTAACGAAATATTTAAAGGTAAAGTAGACTCTATTAGCTCTCGTATAGATCCTTCTACTAGATCAATCTTAGCGAGAATAGTTGTTAAAAATTCAGATTTTAAAATAATACCAGGACAATTAATGACTGTGAAAGTAATTTACGATGAAACAAATCAAATTGGTGTCCCAGAAAGTGCTGTGACAATTCAAGGACAAACTGCTTTCGTTTATATTGTAGAAGCAGACACTGCTGTCAAAAAAGATATAGAGATAGGTAAAAGAAATTTTGGTAAAGTATCAGTTATTTCTGGAATAAATGAAGGAGATATAGTGATTAGTGAAGGTATATCCAAAGTTCGAAATAAAGCTAAAATCAAGATTATAAATCCCTAGAAAATATGTTCTTAACAGACTTATCCATTAAAAGACCTGTAGTAGCATCAGTAATGAGTTTAGTACTCGTTATTTTTGGACTTGTAACTTTTCAAGAAATACCAACTGATGAACTGCCAGATGTTCAGCCACCTATAGTTACAATACAGACAGAATACAAAGGCGCTTCTGCTGAAATTATTGATACGCAAATAACTCAAAAAATAGAAGATTTTGTAGGAGGAACGCCGGGGCTAGAAACTATTGATTCATTTAGTGAAGATGAAAGTTCGCGGATAACTCTGACTTTTGAAACAGATCTTAACCTCGATGATGTAACAAATGATGTAAGAAGTTCAGTATCAAGAATAGTAGATAACTTACCCGATGGAGCAGAACAACCGGAAATTTTTAAACAAAGTGCTGGTATGAGAACTACTATGTGGCTTTCTTTTAACTCAGAGACAATGACTGATATAGAATTAACAGATTATGCAGACAGATACCTAACTGATGTTTTTTCTACTGTTAAAGGTGTTGGAAGAGTACGTTTAGGGGGTGAGAGAGAACTTTCTTTAAGAGTTTGGTTAGACCCTATCGCTTTAGCAGCTAGAGATATAACTACTCAAGAGGTAGAAGAAGTATTAAGAAAAGAGAATGTCGAATTCCCTGCTGGAAGAATTGAGTCAAAAGATATCGATCTTACAATAAAATTAGATAAAGCTTATAAAGATTTAGATAATTACAAAAAATTACCTCTTAAAAGAGCTAATGATGGTTCTATAATTACTCTTAGCGATGTATCTCGCGTAGAATTAGGTGCTGCATCAACAAGAACTTTGTTTAAAGGAAATGGAAAACAAGTTGTCGGAATTGGAATTTATCAACAATCTGATGCCAATACTATTGATGTAGCAAATGGAGTGAAGAGAAAAATTAAAGAGGTTAGACCCAGCCTTCCCCCTGGAACTACTTTAGAGGTATCATTTGATAGAAGTAATTATATCAAATCAGCAATTAAAGAAGTTTATAAAACTTTAATTATTGCTTTAATCCTAGTGACTATCATAATTTATCTTTTTTTAGGAAATTTAAGAGCACTTATTGTTCCTTTAATAGCTTTGCCAGTATCTCTTATATCAACTTTTTTATCCATTTACCTTTTTAATTTTTCTATAAATCTTTTCACTTTAATGGCACTTGTTTTAGCCATAGGTATAGTCGTAGATGATGCCATAGTAATGTTAGAAAATATAGTAAGAAGAATTGAATTAGGTGATACTCCTTTGGTTGCAGCTTATAAGGGAGCTAAACAAGTTTCGTTTGCTATTATAGCTACAACTGTCGTTTTAGTTGCTGTCTTTATTCCACTGATATTTATAAAAGGTATTACAGGAGTTTTATTCACCCAAACTGCGATAACTCTTGCCTCGGCAGTAATTATTTCGAGTTTTGTCGCTCTTTCTCTTAGCCCTATGCTAGGTAGTAAATTTTTAAAAAAAAATATGAATAAATCAAAAATAGTTATTAGATTTGAAATTTTTTTAAAAAATTTAACACAAGTATACAAACAATCACTAGTAAGTTGGATTAAAAAGAAAAAAATTATAATATCTTTCCTTGCGGGAACACTTGCTTTAACTATATTTTTTTTTAATTTTTCTTCTAAAGAATTAATTGCACCTGAAGATAGAGGAGCTTTTTTTGTTATCGTGAAAGCACCACAAGGTTCGGGGTTTAATTTTACAAAAGATAAAGCTGAAGATATTGAAGAACTATTACTTCCAAAAGTCGGTAAAGGAGAATATCGAAAACTAATTATGAGAGTGCCTGGCTTTGGTAAATCAGCTAAACAGGTAAATAGTGGCTTTATAATTGTTCTTTTAGAACCTTGGAAAAAAAGAGACCGTCATGGGGTAAAAATAATGCGAGAGTCGTTTGGTCAAATATCTAAGGTACCTGGTGTTGTTGCTTTTCCAATTATGCCTCAAGGTATAAGGACTGGCGGTGTGGAAAGTCCTGTTCAGTTTGTTATTTTAGGAAATACATATGATCAGCTAATCAAATGGAAGGAAATAATAAAAAAAGAAGCAAGAAAAAATTCTGGTCTTACTTCTATACAAGATGACTTTGACTTGAACAAGCCTCAACTTAACGTACAAATTGATCAAAAAAAAGCTGCCGACTTAGGTGTTTCTACTGAAGATATAGGAAGAACAATAGAGACCATTTTTGGATCAAAGAATGTTACTAGTTTTAAACAAGATGGAAAAGAATACTCTATAATATTACAAGGTGATATTAAAGACAGGCAAGAACCAGACAGTATAAGTAAATTATTTGTGAGATCTAAAAATAATGGAAAGCTAGTATCTATTTCTAATTTAGTTCAATTTAACGAGGAAGGTCAATCTCCTTTCTTGGCAAGATATAATAGACAAAAAGCAGTTACTATCTCTGCTAGACTGGTAGGTGATTACTCTTTAGATGAAGCTTTAAAATTCTTAGTCAATATCGTAGAACAAAATACACCACAAGCAAAAATTGCTTATAAAGGTGAGAGTGAGGAATATAAAAAGACTAATAATGAACTCTATGTGATTTTCGCACTAGCACTAATCACTGCCTACTTAGCAATGTCTGCTCAATTCGAAAGCTGGAGACATCCTTTTACAATTATGTTGACCGTTCCGATGGCAATTTTGGGAGGTCTTTTAGGTTTGTCAGTAGTAGGTTCATCTCTTAACGTATATAGTCAAATCGCTTTGATCATCTTAATTGGATTATCTGCAAAAAACGGAATTTTAATTGTAGAATTTGCTAATCAATTAAGGAAAGAAGGTAAAAACCTTGAAATATCAATAATAGAAGCCGCAACAATTAGATTAAGACCAATATTAATGACTAGTCTATCTACGATATTTGGTGTTTTGCCTTTAGTAATTGGATCTGGCCCTGGCGCTGCAAGTCGATTAACTGTAGGAATTACTATTTTAGGGGGAATGCTATTTTCTACCTTTTTTACTCTCTACGTAATACCAACTATTTATTCGATAATTGGAAAAAATTCTAGAAGAATCGACGCTGTTGAAATTGAATTAAACAAGCAGCTTAAAAAATAATATATTTATTTTTATCTAAATTTTTTTTACAAAGTGTTAATTGTTTTCTATATTTATTTGCTAAATCTCTTACAGATTTAGCATATATGATAGCTTTTTTGTCTTTCGAATAGTTTTTATAATCTCCCCAACCTTTATAGTAAGCTAGATACTGTCTATAAGCATCTTTCTTAGATATTTTCAATAATTTAGAAGTTTTATTTATATACCAGCCTATAAAATCTACTGAGTCTTTAAAACGAGCTCTAGTTGCTAAAGGATTGTTGGTTTCTTTTTTATACTGTTCCCAAGTTCCAACAACTGCTTGGGAATACCCAAAAGAACTTGATGGTCTTTTAAAGGGTATAACCTTAAATAATTTTTTCCTAGGTGGTTTTGCTAACCAATTAAAGTCGCTCTCTTTCTTTATGAAAGCTAATTGAAGGTGTATTGGAGCTCCCCATTTCTCATAGGAAGATTTAGAATATTTATACCATAGATATCTTTCTTCGAATATAGCACAACTATTTTGTGTATTTTTTGGAATTGAAGAACACCCTGAAATAATTAAAAAAATTAAAATAAAAAAAGTTGTTTTTATATGAATCACTATTTAAGTTATATAAGAAATCAATTTTGCTTTCTCCATTTTTCTGGATTTACAAAAGAACCAGACCATATACCTAATTTATTAGCTTTTGCGTATTTTTCTTCAAATACATACTTTTTAGAATACTTTTTATAGGCAATCGCATAACCATTTTTAACCAACCATTTATTTAAATTGATATTTTTAACAAAACAAATTGATAGATATCTATTATATCTATCTTTGCTAGAATATTTACACCTTACAATATTATTGTTAATCTTTTCTTTAAGTTTATTTTTACTAATAGCACCACAAAAATAATATTTTTCATTTTTAATACATTTTTGTTTGATCTCTGGTGCATCTATACCTTCTAATCTAATTCTGTGATTGCTTATATGTATTGTATCTGCATCTACTACTTTGGCATAACCAATAATCTCTTTTGAATATGCTGGCTGTGATAGAGCTAAATAAAATATTAGAAAAAATGCTAAAATTTTCATTTTTTTAATTTTTGAAATATCAAAATGGCCGCAATTACTCCTATTATATTGGAAACCAAATCGATTAACTCAAAAGACCTATTTGGAATAATAAAATGCAAAATTTCGAAAATAATTGAAGTGGATATAAAAGTTAAGATAGCTACAATAGAGTTCCTTTTAAAAAATATGTATAAACCAACAAATGTAATATAGAAAAATATTATTGTATGATTAAGTGAATATCCTCCTGTATTAATAACCCAGTGAACTGAGGAGCCTATTGGATTTTGTAAGACATTTTCATTATGTCTAAATTCGCCATAAATGAAATAAGTTACGATATCCCCAGGAAACAAATAAAATATGAAAATAACTAATAAAGAAAATAAATATATATAACTTATGTATTTTATAATGATGTTGTTCATAATTTCTTTGATATATTATTTTATAATTATTTAAAAATGAATTCTTATGAGTAAATTAATTCTAACACGTCATGGTCAAAGCGTATGGAATGCACAAAATAAATTTACAGGCTGGGTAGATGTTGACCTTTCTGAAAAGGGTATTTTAGAAGCAAAAAAGTCAGGTCAGTTAATTAAAGAATTAAAAATTAATATAGATGTTTCTTATACCTCTTTTTTAAAAAGAGCCATCAAAACTCTTACAACTATACTTTTAGAAAACGATTTAGAACTTAAATTTAACACCTCCTGGGAATTAAACGAGAGACATTATGGATCTTTGACTGGTTTAAATAAAGAGGAAACTAAAAATAAGATTGGTGAGGAACAGTTTAAAAAATATAGAAGATCTTGGGATACACCGCCACCACCTATGGCCGAAAATGACAAAAATCATTCTTTATTTAGTCCTTTGAACGCAAGTATACCTGTAGGCATGATACCTTTTACTGAATCATTAAAAGATACCTATAAACGAGTAATTCCTTATTATGAAAAAGAAATTCAAAAACATATTAAAGAAAATAAAAATGTTTTAATATCTGCTCATGGAAATTCATTAAGAACACTATGTAAATTTCTATTAAAAATTTCTGATCAGAAAATAAATGAATTAGAAATTCCCACGGGAAATCCTCTAATAATTGAATTTAACAATAATCTTGAAATTAAAAAATATTATTATCTAGATAAAACTAGAGCTAAAATTATTCTCTTTAATCAGTAATTTTTAAATTTAATATTTTATCATACATATCTTTTGTATTTAAGTGATAAAATCTTTGTTTACTCTCATTTCCTATTAAAGAATTTTCTTTAATTAATAAATTCCAAATCTTGTTCATAGAAAATATTTTATCTTTTACAGAACTAAAAACACTTTGATCTAATATTTGTAATCCAGTAAAAATAAATTCATTATTATTGTCTTTACTAATTACACCATTATGGAGATTGAAATCTCCCTTGAAAGAGTTATCAAAACTCAAATTTTTATTGACTAACAATAAACAAGGTTTTTTATTTTTAAAAAAAAGATTTTCTAAGTCTTTTAATTCATTACAGTAAACATCGCTCCATAAAGTGTCAGGGTTAATAGCTACAAAAGGTTCTTTATAAGATTTGGTTGCGTGAAGTATTCCACCTCCAGTATCAAGTAACATACTCTGTTCATCAGAAATTATAATTTTTGCTTCGTATTTTTTTTTATTGATAAAATCTCTTATTTGGTCTGCTAGATGATGAACATTAATAACTATTTCTTGAATACCATGATTGATTAACAACTCTATAGCTCTCTCCAGTAAGTTTTTGCTTCCTATTTGGATAAGTGGTTTAGGAATTTTTAAAGTAATTGGTTTCATTCTTTTACCTAATCCAGCTGCTAATATCATTCCATGTTTAATTTTCATATTTTAAATTTTTTAATTTTTTAAGGGGCAGATATTTTTTAAATAAAATATTAAATTTATCAAAAATAGGATTTTTCATTCTTTTTTCAAGAAGTGCCCACGTATAGGGTAAATATTTTAGATAATTTGGTTTTCTATCTCTTTTATAAAGACGCACAAAAATACCAAGTATTTTTAAGTTTCTTTGAACAGATAAAATATCGAAATCATTTTTTAGGTAAGATCGATCTATATTTTTAAATTTAGATTTTTGTTTATAGTGCTTAAATAAATTATCTTGTAAATTTCTTGGCATTTTAACTCTCACATCATCGATTAAAGAAACAACATCATATAAAGGATTTCCGATTAATGCATCTTGACTATCAATAACACTTAATTTTTTTTTGGTCATCATAATATTTGATGCGTGAAAATCTTTATGTGTAAAACAATTATTTTTAAAATAAAGTTTTTTATAAATATTATTTAGCTCTTTCTTTAATATTTTTTTAATTCTTCCAAGCTTTAAATTTTTAGAGCAATATTTTAAATAC
>MDTC01092366.1_pt1 | contig 20185 bp, 13 predicted proteins | sample 811181 | NCBI WGS metagenome assembly MDTC01 (sample SAMN05326644, study PRJNA326480) | marine metagenome | isolation source: seawater | place: Pacific Ocean: North | collected 2011 | reverse complement strand
TTTCTCGATAAGCTTCCAGAGGGCCTGCTCTAAAAGCCTCTGTTAATTCAGAACTATCATTTTGGGGCCATGTTGGAACTCTTCCCGCTAATGCTAAGGCTCCTAGTGCTGAAAGGAAAGTCGCTATACCTCCTGCCTTAGGATGATTGGTCATTATTGGCAATCCCTCTTTTCCTTCAAGGATCTGTGAGGCAAATACTGTCAATGCCCTCTTTGGTCCGACTTCAAGGAATATTCTGGCACCTGCTTCATACATTGTGTTAATTTGAGTCGTCCATTCTACGCTTGAGGCCATCTGTGGTGCTAATTTTTCTAGGGCTGCTGCTTTGGAATCTGTACCATCGCCCGTATCCATTGGATACCATCCACCATCCACATTGCTAGTGATAGGTATTGATGGCCAATGAATATCTAATCCTTCAAGGAATCTGCGTAAAGGCTCATTTGCAGGTGCTACAATCTTCGAATGGAATGCGTGGCTTGTCTGAAGCGCTACAGTTTGGAATCCTTCTGCTTCAAATTTGGATATCGCTAATTTTACAGGTTCGGTTTCACCAGCAATAACTGTCATCTTTGGAGAGTTTTTGTTAGCGGCGATGACATAACCATCGATTTCTTCGATGATTTTTGCAATTTTATCATATGGAGCAGATACGCTAGCCATTAGTCCTTTGTCCTCGATTACTACGCTTCCCATCTCAGTACCGCGTGCGGCTGCTGCGCGTAACGCTCCATCCATATCGAGAATGCCTGCACTCATCAATGCAGCATATTCTCCAAGACTGTGTCCTGCGACCATGTCAGGTTTGTGGCCGTGAGAATTCAGTGCAGCCTCTATTGCTAAATCAGCGGTTAGCATTGCAGGTTGAGTATATTCGGTTTGTTTCAGTTTATGTTCTGATTCTTTTAGTTCATCTGCAGTGAGGTTTTCTCGTAAAACGAAAGAGGAAAGAGTCTCTCCATCAAGAACATCAACCATTGTTTCATCAGCTTTCTCCCAGACCTTTCCAACTCCTGAAAAGCGAGTATGTAAATCTAAAGTCATACCAACATATTGGCTTCCTTGACCGGGGTACATGTGAGCTATTTTGGCTGAAGATGGCGTGACCAAAGGGTCATCTGAAATTAGTATTCCTTGCGACTGTAAAAATCCCCATTTCTCTTTGTCGGACATCGCCTTACATGCCAGTTCTTTGCGTTTATCAAACTCAGCCCAGTTGGTTGCAATTAGCGCTAACCTTACTTTATCACTCGCCTCGAAGGACCACTTATTGCTGAGAGAATTAGACAAGCGAATCCCATTAGGGTCGGAATCAAAATTTGATTGTGGGAATTCGATTGAAGCTAATTTGGCAGCGACCTCTCCAATTCCGCTTCCAGATAATAGGAGAAGACCGCCTTCGACCGATTTCATCTTTTCATGTGAAAGACTCGGTTTAGCGGTTTCATCCAATATTGAAGGTGAACTCTTCGATTTACTATCTTGAGAATAGGTTTTCCATTTGGCTTCCCAGTCTTGAGCGATACTTGCATGATAATCGGGCTGAAAACCTTCGATAGCAACATGGAAATTAGTACCACCAAAGCCGAAGGCCGAAACGCCTGCTCTTCGGGGATGATTTGCAGGTTGTGGCCAATCACGAGGCTGGGTTGGGACAAAAAATGGTATTTCACTCCACTCTACAGTCGGATTTGGTGTCGAAAAGCCAGCACTAGGAGGGATAGTCGAATGATATACTGCATTACAGGCTTTCATTATTCCAGCAATCCCTGCTGCCGCTTTGAGATGGCCTATCTGACTCTTTACCGAACCAACTGCCACGTGATCTCCACCATCTAGCCCTTCCCACAAAAGAGAGAGCGTGGATAATTCAGTCGCATCTCCGACCTTTGTTGAAGTTCCGTGTGCTTCTACCAACTCTACGGTAGAAGGAGCATATCCTGCTTGCGAATAGGCTCTGCTAACCGCTTGTACTTGGCCACGTTGTGATGGAGCAGTGATTCCTTTTCCTCTGCCATCAGAAGAACCTCCAACACCCCTTATTACGGCCTTGATGTCATCTTCATCACGCATTGCATCACTAAGGCGTTTGAGCACCATAACTCCAGCGCCTTCACCCATTACAAAGCCATTAGCACGAGCATCAAAAGGAGTAGAATGAGTAGGTGAAAGCGCACCAATTGCACTAAATTTAGCGTATGTTGGAGCCTCCATACAACGGTCGGCCGCCCCCGATAACATGACATCTACTTGCCTTGTTTGCAGAAGGCGGCATGAATCTAGTAAAGCCGCCATTGAAGAGGCGCAGGCGGCATCTGTAGAGTAATTCGGGCCTTGTAGGTCAAGCAGATTTGCAACCCTTCCCGAAACAACATTTGCTAATTCACCGGGCATGGTATCTTCATCGATTCGAGGTTTTCCTTCACAAATAGCTTCGACCATAGCATCTGCTTGGGCTTCACTAACCCCGTTATCGATTGCCAATTTACGCATCTCAGCAGAATATACTCTGATATTTGATTCTGAACGGTTCTCGCCTCCAAGTGCATTTGCAAATACTACACCTGTTCTTGCTCTATCGAGTGTTTTTCCCCCTTCTCCATAACCGGCATTTGAAATTGCATCTGCTGAAACTGTAACCGCCCACAGTTGGCAGGGATCGATTTGTGGTAATGTGCCGGGAGGTTGCCGCCATCTTCTCCAATCAAATTCGTAATCTTCTACAAAGCCGCCTATCTTAGAATATGTTTTGCCTTCTTCGATATTTCCGGGGCCACCTTCACGCCAGTAAATTTCTGGACTCCAGCGATAAGAGGGGACTTCCTTAATCGAAACGTGTGCATCGATTATGTTCTGCCAAAAATCTTCAATCGTTTTCGCATCTGGCATCAATGCCGCCATACCAATAACTGCGATAGGCTCGAAAGGAGCCTGTTCCAACCCTTCACAGGATTTTCCATCAGCGGTAGTGATAGTCATTTCAATCACCCATAATACTTGAGGGAACCATCGTTATCGAATAGCCAGCATCAACATGAATACACTGGCCTGTAACTCCAGAAGAAAGCGCACTTGCCAACCAAGTTGTACAACCAGCTACATCGCTTTGAGTAACATTTCTCCTCAACGGCGAGTTATTTTTCACATGGTCGAGGATATTGTCAAATCCAGGGATTCCACTGGCTGCTATCGTTCTAATCGGCCCGCTAGATATTGCATTCACGCGATGACCTTCTGGCCCTAAATGACATGCTAACTCTCTGGTCCAGCACTCTAATGCGGCCTTTGCCATACTCATTATTCCATAAGAAGGCACATGGCGAGTAGAAGCAGCATAGGTCAAGGTGATAGTAGAGGAACCTTGATTGAGATATGGTAAAGCAAACTTCAAGCAACGTTGAAGAGAGTTTGCTGAGATTGTAAATGCTGTATTTATTTTATCATCTTCGACAAATAAGATTGGCCTATCAAAACATTCTCGTGGAGCAAATCCGATTGCATGGATCAAAATATCTGCCTTCAGGCCGGGGTTCTCTTCGGAGAACTTGTCAAAGAATTCCTTCGTATCCGCATCGGTTGCTACATCCAAAGGATAGAATCCTGCAATTGCAGGTAATTTGTCTTTCAATTGGAAAACCCTAGACATGAATCTTTTCTGATATCCAAGGTACAATGTTACTCCTGCTTCTGCTAGACTTTGGCAGATTGACCATGCGATAGAATCCTCACTAGCAACTCCAAAAATGAATGCGACTTTTCCCTTTAGACCAAGCATGAATTTCCACCTACCCTATGGGTAGGTGCCAATCCCGCCTTTACACTCTATGACTATTACCATCTCAAAACGGTGTAAATAGCGATTAGAGAGGGGGTCGAAAAACGCGAGACGGTGTGTAATTTACACCAATTACAAGTCGTCGAAATCAAAGTCGTCATCTTCTAAATCATCAAAATCAAAATCATCTTCTTCATCTTCTTCGATTTCAACCTTAGACTTCTTACCCCGTTTTGATTGCTTGCGAGCGGCTTTTGCAGCCTTACGCTGTTGAATAGCTGCAGTTTTCTTTGTCCCAGTTTTCTTGGAAAGCCTTGAAATTAATACTAGTAGAAGGATTACTAAAACAAGCCCTCCAGCACCCATTCCAATCATCATCATGCTATCGTCATCTAATGTTTCTAAATCGAATGAAGAGCCGACACTGCTGCTTGAGGAAGCGACTTCAATTTTGATTGTAACTACGTCTGCTTCTGCGCTACTATCCAATTTGCTAAAAGCCCACAATTCTATTTCGATTGACAAATCGCTATCTAAGTCACTAGGAGCCATTAGTACAATACTTCCTTGATCGGATGAAGAACCAGGATTAACCGAAGCACGGAAAAATGAATCGGATATGAAAGTGAAGCCTTCATCTTCTAATTCCTCATAATTGACAGATATCACTTCTAACTCATCGACTCTGTTACCATCATTGAAAATGGTAAAACTAATTGTTAATTCTTCACCAGATTCGATATTACGAGTCGAGGTATCGGAGACTTCCAAGTCTACTCGAGAGTAGGCAAGAGATTTGATTACGCCCGCTACATTGTCCGTACTATTCAGAGCGCCAATTGGTATTGCGATAGGTTCTGGACCGAAACTATCGATTTGAGCGACTATGTTGTAGTCAACCTCGGTAACTTCAATTCGCGGTTGTGCGGAAAACCGGGCTGTGAATGAAGCATCTTCTCCTGCCTCTAATTCAAAACTGTCTTCTGAAAACTCTAGGCTGAAGTCATTTCCGTCCACATCTTTATCTAATGAAATCGATTCTTTGAATAGACCTGTATTGGTGACTGAACATGGTACAATAACATCCTCATTCTGTTCTGGGTGAACATTGATTTCAATAGTTTGCATATCACACTCGAGTTCTACTGCAAATGGTGCCCCTTGGGCTTGAACACCGCTTGAAGCTAGAGGAATTAACAGTAATACTGCCAAAAGAAATACACGTTTCACAGTTTCACCGTACCTCCCGAAGGGAGGTTTGGTTTTGAAGATGTGGGAATCAAGAGCCATAAATCTGCTCAGGCAAGTCCTGATGGGCATTCCACAGATACTCTTCATCCAATCCGGCTTCCAACAATTGCCTAGTCCTCTTTGGAACGGTTTTTGGACCCAAAACCGCACCTGGTCTTTTCAGGTCATCCATATAGTCAGTCTCGAGCATAAAACCATGCGATGTAGATTCGATTGTAGCGAGCAACTTCTCGATTGAACCACTACCTGCAAGTACGCTAGGAGTCAAACCATGAGTGTATTCTTGTGAAACATTTGGAGGTGCATAATGGCGAACTAGTTTTTTCCTTTCAAGTCCTGCCTTATCAGCCATAGCCGCTAACTCAGAATATGTTTCATCACTTTCCCCTTCAACATGAAGTTGTAGAGGAAGTTTTTCGCGAGCGGCTAAGGACATAGTTTCGAGAAGTAAAGCGTTTGAACGGCTCCATATATCATCGGTCACCTCCCAGTGAGGTCTTCCAACCTCGCCAATTCCGTGTGCTTTACCTTCGTGAACGAAATTTAAGGCTGTTTCAATACTATCCCAATAATTCTCTTCAGCCCGATCTCCTAATGATTCAAATTGATGTGCAAATGCAGCAGGATGTGGACCCAGTATCACTCTTACGCCAATCCCAAGAGATTTGACTTCTTCAGCCATATCGATTGTATTTTGATATGAATCAATATGACCTTGACGGCTTGTAGGAGGTGAGGCGAAATCAGGACAATGTACCAATACTAAATCGGTACCACCAACTCTTTGAAAATCCTTAGCAGCCTCAAGAAAACGTCCACTGCGATTAAGATGAAAGTGGTCATCCAGAATTGGGCCATTCCAATCCATTTCATTCACGCCTTGAGCGATTTCTTATCGGAAAATTTAGACTTCCAATGTACTGCAGCCATCGCTACCATATTCGGATGGCGAGCGTTGAGAGCGATACATCTTCCATTTGGCCAAATTAGTAATTCTAAGTCATGCCTGGTATCATCAACTCTTAAGCAGCCAAGTCGCTGGTCAACTTGTGAAGTACCGCTGCCTAAATTTGCCCTGATTTTGTCGATGGGTATTTCGATATCGAAATTGAAAGACGCAACAATTGGACCTAACTCAGTAGTTATTCCAGAATCATCTCTTCCCATTCTTAGAAGTAATTCCTTCGCTGCTGCACGTGCGGCTTCAATCCTGTGAGTACCGTGAACAATGATTCGTCCTTCAGAATCGAAAATCAGTGTTGCTCTTGGCGATTCTAATGTTTTGATTATTACATCACCGTTAGCGACACCGCCAATCCTTTCTATCGCTTCTTCCAAATCGACAGGTGGGTAGCAGGTGAACCTGACAAGAATATTGTCAACTCTAACTTCGATGTTTTCTGAACTACTCATATTCACTCCTCCTCTTGTAGCGAGACCGGTTTAGAAGATGAAACCTCCTCTGGTTCTGGTAGTGTATCCAATGCTTTTTGCATATTACTTCTCCAAGCCTGGGCAATTGGAACGAGCAATATAGAATCTTTACCGTATGTTTCCCGCAAATCTGCTAAACCGCCTCTCAGTCTTTTTGCAAATCTCAAATCTCTTGCATCATTTATCTCTTCAGAAGAACGCTCTTGAATCATGGTCCACCATGTAGCAGCTAAAGCACTAGCAGCCTGTAAGCCATCGGATTCTCTAGCCGGTTGTTCTTTGACCATAGTTCTAATTTTCTTCATCCGTTTTCGCCAACGTCTTCCAGTAAATGCAACCGATAGTAAGCGCAGAGGACTGGTCATCACCTTCGCTTCCTTCTCCAAGTGCTCTACCCATTCCTCGTCATCTAAATCGGGCTCTGCAAAATATACTGGCCTAGAATGAGTTTGAGCATTTCGTTGCAATCGGCGTGGTTCAGGGTCGGGGAAACGCCCTACTGGCAAATCCTCAACATAGGTTAGCATTTCAAGATAAAAAGCATCCAAACCGCCACCTAAAATGGCGCTGTCTAAATTGATACCTGCATCTTCTTTCTCAGCCTTTTCTTCTTCAAGCCAAATCTCTGGTTCCTCGCTAGTACACAAAAGTCCTAAACCATGCCATTGCTCTCTTGGACGCATCGCTAAAGGCATAACTACAGTTGGCAAAACACCGTGTAAAACTATGATTCCACCGTCTGGATCTTTCCAGTGAATATCGTCCCAATCTAGATTCATAAAATCACTGATTGTTTACCCAATCTCGTAGACTTGCGATATCCCAGCCTTGGTCGAAATAGCCTTGTATCGTTGCTTGGTCCCATTGTGGGAACTCTTGCATGGCTTGCGCCATTAGAGGGTCTACATTTGCTGCTGGAGAAACCGCTTGAGGTATTTCTGCATATTGTTTAGCATCCATATCCTCTTCATATTCATACTCATATGTTTCATCACCAGTATCGCGCCTAACAAGAACTACAACTACCACTAGCAATATCAAAATCAATGCTGCTAAACCAATTACAACTAGCATTCCCATACCGCTTAATAGCCCTTCATCTTCGCTTTCTACCGCTACATTGAATGATTTGGAATTGCTTGAACCATTCCATAATATTTCATTTGTTTCAGCGTTTACGACTAAGAAGTACATTCCTGTAGTCGGTGTAGTGAACTTTTCCAAGGTTATAAATTCGTCAGAAGTTGCTCCTTGTGTAATTGTTCCGGTAGTATAGGTGAACTCAGTTGTGGGGAAATCATCACCGATTACCGATTGGATTTCTATGGTTAAATTACCATCCATTGTTCCTGTGTTTCTAAGTGATACCTCCAATACAGCGGTATCTCCTACCTCAGGAGAAACTGGATTCATTCTTACATCTGTGACAATAAATTTAGCTTCTTCATGAATCAATCGATATAATGAATTGTGATTTGAAATACTAGAGTAAATCGAACTGATTCCACCTGCGCTATTTGGACCTCCTCCGTCTAATGCCCAACCTGCTGAATCGCTACCTTCGACCCACATGATGATGTCGATCGATGTGATTTGCTCCTGTGTAGGAGCAATAGGGTCTGGCCACAAATCGATACACTCGGGGGTATATATCTTGTAATCATCTCCACCCTGAACCTTGACGCTCAAATCAGCGGATTGAGGTTCTGCTCCGAAACGCTGACCGTATACTGGCCAAGTCAAATTATTTTCATAATCAACATAATATCCCCATCTTAGTTGAACTTCTCCGGCTAATAGTGCTGCGTTCTCTTCTACAATAGCCTCAATATTTACACAATTCATTGTTGATGAAGGCAAAATATCACCTAGAATTTCATCATTTCTATCTGTGACAGTCCATGTATTGGAGGAAATTTCTGGTGCTTCTCCATCAACTTTCACCATAAATGTACCACAGCCAAAGGTCGTAGTTCCATCACATAGTGCGGAAGTTGAATCGGTAGCACCAGTTGGCAAATTGATTAGTCTAAATTGATATGTATACTCGTTATACAGTGGTGGTGCAGTGATATTAATATTGAAACTACCACCTTTTATGGTATGCGTAGATGAAACGCCATTCGACTGAGAACCATCAGCACCTCCGCCTCCATATTGTATGTATCCTTGACTGGTTGAAGACGCTGCAAGACGAGTTATTTCTAGAGTTAATTCCTCTTCAGGTAATACGTATACGCCACTATTTATTCCATCCGCATATACATACTGTCCAGCGATTTCAATAGTATCTCCAGGGAAAACGAATGATGTGGAAATATCAGAAGTAATCGGTTCGGTCAAATCAGAGAACATTGGAGCGATTTTATCCCTAAAGTCGAGTTGTATTCCATCACTATAACGCCATAGTTGCTTATGTCTGCCTCCTGCAGAGTTCATTGCAGATGGGTCTTTATCCATATCCTTAATTCGCAAAAATGGAGTATAGGTATTCGAAGATTCAATTCCAATAATATTCCAATTCATTTTAATTGGTAAGTCAAGATAGAAATCGCTCTCGAATGGATCTATTAGTCTTCCACCATCCATTCGTAATAATTGAGTACCATCGCTATCATTACTAGCAGCAATTATTTCTATGTCAGATGAATCAGTCCATGCTGTTTCATTACGTGGTGAATAGTAAACAATCATATCTTCCGGTCCAAGATTGATTTCGAAATACTGGATATCTCTCCATCCATTAGCATCGGATGCTTCTACGATTAAGTGATATTCGTTTCCAGCATACATGGTCATATTCCAAGGACCTTGGTACCATGGTTGGCCTTCGATTGGATTATGCAATCTTTCTCCGAATGAATTTTCGATAAAGAAATTACGAATGTTTGGGGTTTGAGCGGACATTGATACATATGTCACTAAGTCGTCATCAAATCCTGGAGAACCTCCTTCGATTGGGTTACCTCCTAGATCTGAACCTACAATATAGATGCTAACTTTACCTGTTGGGTCTTGGCCCATGTTTGCATCATCACTGTAAATACCGGTATAATTTGCAGCTGGTTGGTCACCATCGCTCACTAGAGTGATCATTACATATTCATCTTGGTCAGCTTCACCATCAGAATCTGCATCATGGTCGTATTCCACCCAGTAGTACATATCCAAAGAAGAAGGAGGTGCTGGCAAATCTTGAGCGATTACTCTCACCTTCTGTTGATTAGTTGGCAGTACCCATGTATCATCGACTAAGTTTCGCCAATTAGACCAAATTGTTGGGTCATAATTTGCAGCCTTCAATATCGAGATATTGACCAAGGTAGGGGAATATGTATCTATTGACAAATTAAATTGAATAGTACAATCCGTCTGATGAGGAATACTAGAATCAGGACACAGTGAGTCTCCACCAGAATAATTAGCGATGAAGAAACGATAAGTTTCTGTGCCTGCTATATCTTCTCCAAGGTCGATATTCCAATTGAAATTACCTCCAATTACACCAGTTGTATTGGCAACATCAACCCATGTAGAAGTGACATTTCCACCGGTTGTATTGATGTCCCAGCGTTGTAAAGAGAAATTATATGCCGTAGGATCAGGTGCAACATCGAGATTTTCTAATCGAACCGAGCCTACCAAATTGATGTTTTGATTTGATCTTGCATCATCTAAGTCCTGAGCAACTCCACCATCGTTTTGTAATTCGAAAGATGCAATGTAAGCATCGTTTTCAATAGCATTTCCATTAGCAGGAGCAAGTACTACTGCCCCAGGAAGACCGTTTACTCCATTATCAGCAACCAGACTAGCATAAAGGCGTAATTCGGCAGTATCCTCCCATGCTGTGTTAATGATAAATCTCCAAGTAATTTGTTTAGTATTTCCAGCATCACTAACGCTTGATGACTCTAGAGTAACCAAGTTATCAGGGTCATTGCTTTCTGCGAAACTCATTAGATCTGAATAAGATAATTCGACTACACCACTACTTGATTCCATTCTCAGTCTTGCTTCTGCGAAAGCAGCACCAGTTGCTGCATCAACGGTATGGGTGGATACAGCCTCAATGATTTCACCATTCGGATACAAACCGACAGGATTGCCAGTCAATGAAAGGGTAGAGTCATAGCCAGTAGCAGTGGTTATTGCAAGGTTTGATAGTTCGATTGCGCCACCACTATTTGCGGATAGGGCAAATGGAACCTCAACATTAGATGTACCACCTAAAGCAACACCCTGGTTCAGTTCTCTGTCAAGATTATCTGCTGCATCTAGAGTGGTATGCCAATCATAGATGATATCTAGGTCTTGTATATTCAATCCTGAATTGCTTGGAGCATTGGTATTAGAAACTGAGAAATGCATAGTAATCCACTGGTTGCCATATTCATCAATTACTGAAACTGGAACTAATGGGTTGTTGAGTAAAGAGTTGATTGCTGAAGTGAAATCAAACATATTTTCCATTGTCTCATACGCAATTATTGATTGGTTAGGAGTAGTGCCAAGTGACACCTCTTGACCTCCAGAGGTCAAGGCTAATGTCAAATTATATGCTGTGTTATCGGTAAATGTGATATCTGAATTTACCACTGTAGCTCCCTTTGGTAGCATAAAACTTCCACCACTACCAACACCTACGGAATTAAGTGTTATCGAACTTGTAGAACTACCATAGTTGATTCCATTAGAAGTTCCTGCCCAGAATGTATTTTGACGGCCAAATGAACCAAATGCAGGCTCATTCATACCCCATTCGATATCACCATCATTTGCAATATCAAGGCTAACTCCCATTGCATTGTGTCCAAATTCTAAGTCAAACCATAACTCTGACATCCCACAAGGGCTATCATATGATACAACTGAAGAAAATCCAAATACTGGTTCGTCAGGAACCCATTTACTACCTACTGATAAATTGTATAAAGTGTCATTACGAGTTACAATTTGCACGGTTGCTGCTGGACCTGATTGTGAACAATCATCCACTACTTCTGGGGTAATTCCAACAATTGGTTGGCTAAACCTTGTACGATACATTGGAGGATTGAGAGTAGTATCATAAATTGAAGGAGAATACATCAATGGCTGCAGACTTCCTGGTGATTGCCAAACCCCTTCCATTATCATTGGATCAAATACAACATTACTATCGTTAAGTCCAGTACCAATCCGAGTACCTATATTGATTCCATGTAATACCGATGTCGATAATCTGTTTAATCCAGTATCAAAGGTCATTTTCAAATCAACTACAGGGTATTCCGAAGCATCAATATCCCACATTTCGATAATCGGGCCTATCAGTCCAGTCATTTGATTGCCATTTTTGTCAAGCACTATTTCTGAGGTTGAACCACGTAAGATCTCAACGGTAAGGGAATTTGTAGGCGTTGTTTCTTGTTCAAGTGTCAAGATTCCATATCCATCAGGGAAACCTGGATTTGGAGATTGTTGTGGAGTGAATCCCTTTACAGTCATCCAGCCAGATTGAGGCAGAGGATCTCCTAATCTGAAATCATCGATAAACCATCCCGGCATTGTAGAGTTATATGGAGTGCCTGAGCCGCGGTTATTGCTCATTACAAATTTTAGTTGCGCGTATTTCCCAATATGTTCATTGAGGTTTACCGCTAATGTCCCCCAACCATTTGGGTTACTTGATGCAGAGGTTGACTCTCCGCCCAAAGCGTAATCCACTCCCGTTAAGGAGTCACAAGACTGAATCTTGCCATTTCCAATTCCAATTGGGTATAATCCATTAGATGTTGAGATTCCTGAGGAATTGCCTGTATCGAAGGGGATGTAAGACCAGCCTTCACCAGGTGGAGGGAAGTTATTCGGGCTGCCAGTAGTGGTTCTTACCATCACATATGCACAATCATAGTAGGTATTGGTAGGGTTCGAAGTAGGCCCGGTTTGAGACCAATGAAGCCCGTGCCAGCTAGAGAATTTAGCGATGAAAGAGACTGGATCTACTTCCATTGCAGGAGAAATCATGCTGTATGAAAAACCTGAATTATGATCTGTAATGTAGTTGTTATCCGAATCATACATATTGGTACCCCAGCAATCATTACCTGAACTGCAACCATCATTCAAGATGGTAGAGTCTACTAAAGAGCCGTGTTGCCATCCCATTCCATTGTTTACAGGTTCTGAAGTATCCATAAAGTTAGCATGATCTCTCTCAAAATCGGTAGATATACCCCCGCTAACCAAACTCACTGAGTTAGAATTGTAGGTGAAATCATCCTTGTTTGAATATTCGGTTTGTTGATTATTGAAAGCAGGGTCCCAAACAAACATCTGGGTATTGTTATCGATTGTAGAATGAATTTCATGTGTTGCCATTCCTGTTGAAAGGTCTACTGAAGCGCTTGTAACCGTTTCACCTGGAACCAGAGAAACCGAACCATCATCGATGTTTTTGTAATCAGGCGCGTCTCTTACTTCGACTGTTACTTCCGTATTTCCATCGCTAAATGTTGTTACTGAAATTCCACTTGCTAAAGGTGAAACTAACATTATCAATGTGAGAACTAAAGCCATTTTTGCATTCTTATTATCACTCATTGGGGGACCCCTCTTACTCTTCCACTCACGACCGGCATAAAAGTACAACGGGAATCTGCACACATCGGGTCCCCCCCTTAAGGGGGGAACCCGGCATCAACGAAGATTTACTATCTTTCTATTTTGAAAACAACTCTCAACAAGAGACTGCAAGCCTCCTAAGCGCTCTTCAGAGCGTTCAATCCATTCTTTATTTGCCACTGTAGAAGGATGGCTTGGACCCAAAGCATCGCAGACCTCGGGCCCTTCACTTATTTCCAAAGTACCAAGACGTCTCGCCATATGCATTATGTCGACTTTGTCGAAGGCCAGTAAAGGACGCAAGGGATGAAGTTCGGTAGCTAATTCGATTGCGCCCAAATTTCCTAATGTTTGACTTGACACTTGTCCAAGATTTTCTCCGGTTAATACATGGGTCGCTCCAACTTCTTTGGCATAAAGAGATGCTAATGAATTGAACAGCCTTTTCATGTGAATAAAATATTCAGTATGATTCCATTTTTCAGTAAATTTGCTTAGCACATCGGTTACTGGAACTACAACCAGTTCTTTAGAAAGATTAGAGTTTGCGGCTTCACCGATCGAGTTTTGTAGTTCGTGAAGATGTTGCAATAATGCCGTTGTTTTTTCTTCTGGCCCAGTACCGGTTACCGGTTCTTGTGAGCAATGTAGTGGGTGGATTACCCAACCATCTGCTAACATGCGTGCTACAGCAACAGGAGAATCAATACCTCCTGAAACCAAAGCAACACACACCTTCTGCTCGGCCATATGTCCGGGCTAACCTAACAGGTGATGAAACCACCCCTTGCAACTATTAGTCCCGCATGACTTCTTGAAGGGTGACTACTTCGCACCACCATGGAACCATACTCGAAAGAGCCTGCAACCCTGATTGAACATGTTTTTCCTGGAGACACCAACGCCTATGATACTCTTTTTGGTGGGCGGCTTTTGTCATTGATGGATAAAGCAGGAGGAATTGCATGTGCTAAATTTGCTCATCGAGAATTTGTCACCATCTCAATTGATACTCTGACCTTCATCGCACCTGCTAGACAAGGTGACCTTTTGGAAGTAACAGGTAAAGTAGTATTCACAAGTAATCATACCGCCTGTACAAAAGTAACTGCAGTTGCAGTTAACAAAGCGAGTTGGGAGAAAAAGAAAATTTGTGAAGGCTTCTTTTTCTTTGTTGCTATCGATTCGATGATGCGCCCGATACCCATACCTCAATTCGTGGTTGAAAATGAAGAAGAACGCGTGGAATGGGAAGAAGCAAAGGCGATACGAGAGCACATGCTCGCTCAGAAAAATAAGTGATTAAGAGTCAAGGCGCAATATCGAACCTACGCCGTCTTTACCAATATTGCGCGCCTCATCTGTGCTTTGCAACTCTTCAAATGTTTCAGGTATATTCTGTTCGACTCTTAGATGAGACATCATATCCTTGACCAATTCTTCATCGTTGATATTGCCACCTCGGCTTTCAGCAAGACTTTGTATTCGCTCTGCCACTTGTGATTGACGAGCTTGGTCCGCCTGTAACCTAATTGCATCTCCAGTACGATTACCTCTCAACAAACGACGTGAAAACGCACCTGCTTTTTCTAATGATGGACCAACTAATTCCCTCATAACAGAACGGCCACTCAACATTCTGCCTTGCTTTTTACGAGTTATTATTCTCTTTTTGCCCGATCGCTTAGACAATTTGCTGAAAGCCGAGAATCTCTCAGACGGTGTTTCAATTGCTTCTGAATCTATGATTTCTGCTTCAATCGGTTCTGAATCTTTTCTTGAAGATTCAACCAACGAAGGTAGAGTCTCTGAAATTTCAGGCTCTCCCAACGGAGAATCCGGTGAAGAAAACATATCAGGGTTTGCAGATGGAATATGCGCTCCTTCGGCTCCGACAAACGAAGGTAGGAAATTGGTTGGAGCCGGGGTTAATTGCATAGGTGGTGGTTGGTTTTGACCGTATCCATTGTGGTGTTGCATCATCCCATATGAAGAGGAATCAATTCCTTGATTGCGATGAACGAAGTGTGGGTTCTGCTGAACAGGGTTTTGCCACCCGTTTTGAATAACATTGTGTCGTTGAGTATGCAGGTTTTCTTGGGCTCTCGATAATAGGCTAGCAGGAATCTCTGGCTCAGGTTGCCCTATTTCTCCAAACCAATCTGGCAGAATAGGGTCAGCCACGGATTCTTGTGGAGACACAACTTCTGCAGAAAGAACATCAGAAATCTCAAATTCCATAGAATTCAGGAATGAATCGATTACTGGAGGCTGGGATAATTCACTTGCTACAATTACTTCCTCAACAAGGCTAGTTCGAGGGAAATCGGAATCGTGAATTAAACTCTTAAATTCTAATCTTGCTTGCTCAAGGCTTTCTCCCTCTTGCAATTTCTGAATCATTGAACAGAGTTTAATCAAGGTAGAATCACTACCAAAAACAGTATGGCAGTCTCCTGCAACTGTATCGATTGTAAGTGTTGGCCTTCTTGTGATTACATGTGCGCTTGACAATACAATCCCTGCCGCTCCTAGAGCTGCTTGTGGGAATGCGTTGATACCCCTCCAAGCAACCCAAATGAGAATCAAGCCAACGATTCCAAGCCACCTGGGAACTAAGGTTGTATGATGCTGATGTACGCGCTGAATGGCATCTAGTTTCAGATCAAGAGATTGCCCTGTTCGTGATTCAAAACAAAGTAAAGAGTCAGACAAGGTAGCACGTATTCTACCTCGAACTCCTCCCAATGAAAGCGAGCGGAATATTTCCACCCCCTCGCCGACATTGGGCCCCTCTGGCCTCATGTCCATTCGCATCCCTGGCCCTGTCAATTACGCACAGGGTTATGAAACCACCGTAGGTGAGGGTAGAAGAGAAGGCTTTCTTTGTAGTGCCTTATTCGAGCCGAGTAAGGGTTGCACTACCCATAATTCTAGGTTTTGAATCTAGTTGAGCAAGGATAACTGGTGGGGGGTTTTCCTTACGAATAAATAGTGGTGATTCCCATTCAACAATAAGTTCGTCATCTATCGATTTCACCCGTCCTACTACGAATTGTAAATCAACACTGGCATGTACAACATCTCCAATGGCTAATTGGCGCTTTTGGAATGGTGATTGGCTAAGTTTTAGTGCACTATTTTCGTGTTTATCAAGCGCCATTTCGATAGAGATGCCTGTTCTCTTATCTTCAATAGGTGGATGAACTACCAATGATCCACCTGAAAGGTGCTCTTCTTTAGCATTCCTTAATGCAATTCCAACCCGATCTCCTGCAACTGCTTCAGAAACATCATCATCCATTACCTGGAGGGATTTTACGGTACCTGGTCCTTCTGATGGCATCAACAATAATTCATCATGAACTTTTATCGTACCAGATTGAACATATCCTATAGCGACCAAACCGATTCCTTTGACATTGAAATGCTGATCGACTGGCACAACCAATTGTGCGCTTTTGGAAGATTCTAATTCTGAACTAATTTCATCCATTAGACCGTATAATGACTTTCTTAATTCTATACTATCAGTGCTACACTGCGTCCAATTTTCAAGCCCTGCTTGAACAAATAAGGCTTTGACTTGTTCTTCGTCAATCCATCCTCCATCAGAAGGATTAATGACGATAATTCCTCGGTTTAATCCCGCCGAAGCAAATGCTACTAGAACTTCACCAAATGTTCCGTCTACAGCAGTAACCTCTACCAAACCAACTTTCGCCGCGCATAAAGCATTGAATAACGGTCTTATCCTATCAGGATATTTGGCTGGCCTAATTATTGAAAGAATACGTGGACCACTAGGTCCAGATTCCTTGTGAACATAGGTATCAACGTCTCTATTATCGGTTGCTTTTGCGATTTCTTTAGCCAGATTATCGCTACCTACCATCGCAATATTTAGCACGGTCATAACCATGCCAATCGAAGTTCATTCTTGACTTAACCGGGTATTAGACAATTCCCGATATGCGATTAGGCGTGATTGATAATCACGGGGAGTAATTGCTCGAAGGGCATCTGTTCCAAAGGATTCTAGCGTAAATGATGCTGTCACAGTGGCGTGTACCAGCGATTCCATTAATTCAGCATGTGATATCTCGCCACTACCTCTTGCCAAATGTGCTGTCATCGCCCCTGCAAAACTATCTCCACAGCCAGTTGGATCTATCAAATCTATCACTGGGTATGCCGGTATAGAAATTATTCCTTCGCTATGTAAAGCAGTAACTCCGTGCTCTCCCCGCTTGATTACAATAATCGGTTTTCCAGCCATTTCCTGTACTTTCTTTCCTGCCATAATCAAATTCTGCTCATCAGCTAACATTCGAATTTCTCCATCGTTGAGAATAACCAAATCAACTCTTTTCATAGCAGTGATCAGTTCATCTCTAGCAATATCTATCCATAGATTCATCGAATCTAATACAGTAAGTCGTTTTGCAGTAGTTTGATTCAATACAGATAATTGGATTGAAGGGTGGAGGTTTGCACAAAAAAGAACATTTGGTTCCAAGGCAAATTTAGGAACTTTAGGTACAAAGTTTTCAAACACATTTAGATGTGTTTCAATTGTCTGTGCTACAGCCATATCGCCATGATAAGACCCTTTCCAACGGAATGTTTCACCCTGCATTATTTCAATTCCTTCAATATTCAAACCTGCAGCATCATACAAAGATAAGTCGCTTTTTGAGAAGTCGTCTCCTACTACACCTACCAAGGCAATATCTGATAATCCCAACATCTTAGAATGAAACGCTGCTGAAAATCCACCATAGGATGCTGAACCACCCAGTTCATTTTCTGATTTACCTGCAGGTGATTCTAAAGAATCGTAGGCGATACTACCAACGATTAGTACATCCATGGAGATCAGCCTAAGAGTTCTTGATGCATGTCAATATATTGGATGGTAATATCACGATTCAAGAAATCCTCTTCATCCATAATTCTTCTATGCAAAGGTATCAAATGTTCGACACCTGTGATAATTGTTTCATCTAAAGCGGTACGCATTCTCCTAACGGCGTCTTCTCTGTCCCTCCCCCATACCAGCAATTTAGCAAGTAGGCTATCAAAACAGCCAGGCATCTCATAACCCGGGTGAGCATGAGTATCGCACCTTACTCCGAAACCTGAAGGGAAATGGCATTCCCAAATTCTACCCGGAGAAGGAACGAAGTTCTTGGGATCTTCTGCATTCAATCGGCATTGTATTGCATGCCCATTCCAACCGATTTGCTCTTGAGTCAATGGTAAATCTTCACCTTGTGCGACTCTAATTCCCAATTCCACAAGGTTGTAACCTGTGATTAATTCTGTCACTGTATGCTCAACTTGAACGCGTGGATTTACTTCGAGGAAATAGAAATCTCCATTCAAATCACGGAGAAACTCGAATGTTGCGAGGCCTTTGTACCCAACCGACTCCGCTCCGGCACAAACAAGAGCACCGATTTCTTCTCGTTTGGAATCGCTCAGCCAAGGACCTTCTTCTACTAATTTCTGATGTCTTCTTTGGATTGAACAAAACCGTTCTCCGAAATGTATTGCTTTTTTTCCATCACCCAATACTTGAAACTCTACGTGCTGTGCTCCTTCAATATATTTCTCAACGAAAACTCTGTCATCATTGAAGGCGGATTTTGCCCTACTCTTACATAGTCTTAGGGCGCCTTCGAATTCTCCTGCTTCTTTCACGATTTGCATTCCAATTCCCCCTCCCCCTGCTGCTGCTTTGATGATGACTGGATAGCCAATTTCATCTGCTAATGAACTTGCAACATTGGCATCTGAAATCGGTTCACTACTACCTTTTGCTGTAGGAAGGCCTGCGGCTTCCATTGCAGCTCGGGCTTCAATCTTGTCACCCAATAGTGTAATCACTTCAGAAGCAGGCCCGATGAAAGTAATTCCTTCTTCTTCAAGACGTTTTACAAAATGTGCATTCTCTGCTAAGAAACCATAACCTGGATGAACTGCATCACAATTTAGTTCCTTAGCCGCCTTAACCACTTCCTCGATATCGAGATAGGAATCTAGTGGATTCGATCTCATGATAGGATATGCCACATCTGCTAGCCTTACTGGAAGGGATAATCGGTCTTCCCTACCATGGATTATCGCTGCCTCAATTCCCATATCGCGAAGTGCACGAAGAATTCGCAATGCGATTTCTCCGCGATTAGCAATTAGGACTCGTTTGAATGCCATGAGAGTATCCAAGCAGAACTATTCTATGATGAAAGCGGTCAAATTAGTAACTAATTTTGGGTTTTATATCGATATTATTTTTACGAAATTGGTAGTTATTATACACTCTAACAACAAAAAAAGGTACTTTAAGCAAGAGGCTTATACCTTAGTGAGGAGTTTGAGAAACATGGCCGACGACAACAACAGCGGGGCGGCAGTTGCCGAGAGACTATCGGGAAGAGATCTAAATCGAAGTGGCAAAGTCATAAATTTAGTAATCTGTGGGAATTCAAGATTCTACAATTATGAATGGCTTGAGGAACAGCTCGACCAATGGATGAAATGGCACGAGTACCCTGATTTAATCATAATTGGTGGCGCAAGTGGAGTTGATTACCTTGCGGAAAGGTGGGCTAATAATCATGCCATTCCAATGGCGATTTTTACTGAAGCTTGGAACGCTCCTAGAGCAGGGGTTTCTGATACTGGCAGACCAGAAGCAGCACCAACCTTGGTAGACAACATGTTGAGATACGCCACTCATATCATTGCATTCCCAGGACCAAAATCAAAGTGGACAACTATAATGATAGATAAGGCGAGAGAAAAAGGAATAAACACAATGGAGATTCCAACTCCTTTAGAGATGGAGCCTCCAAATTGATCAATATACATCCCGGAGATATCTCTTCTCTTCACGCATCATCGTCTTCTCGATGAAATGTGTAGCATCATCTTCGTTCATGCCACCGTGTTCAATTGAAATTTCAATCAATGCCCGATGAACATCTTTTGCCATGTATGTTTTATCGCCACAGATATAGAAATAAGCGCCGTTTTCAAACCATTCCCATATTGCTGCTCCATGCTCCTTAAGCCTATGCTGGACGTAGATTTTTTCTTCCTGGTCTCTAGAC
>MDTC01257876.1_pt1 | contig 20190 bp, 19 predicted proteins | sample 811181 | NCBI WGS metagenome assembly MDTC01 (sample SAMN05326644, study PRJNA326480) | marine metagenome | isolation source: seawater | place: Pacific Ocean: North | collected 2011 | reverse complement strand
TCCAGCGGTTTCCCATGCAGACAGTGCATCAGCAAAGCGGGTGCGGATGCCTTCGGGCAGTGCTGCAATGACCGCTGCAATCGTGCGGAATGTGGTGCTATCGCCTACTGCGACGTCGCCTTTGAATTGGGCGCTGCCGTCCGACGTGAATAACACAACATCCCCTTCATCAGCAGTACCTTTTCCACCTAAGATGCGGAATAATTGTGTAGAGTCTTTCGTTGCATTGTTAATATCTATGTTCCCAGGATTCAAATAACTTCGATTGAAGCCAACTACGCAACCAATAGAATCCTCTGCTGTAACGGTTGAAGCAAACGCAGCACTGCCCGCAGCTGTGATTCCGCCTTCAATCTTCAGATCAGCGTCTGCTGCTTTCGGTGTAACTGCGTCGCCATCTTCTTTCCATAGCGACTCATCAGGAACATCTGCCGCAGTGATATACCCAGCGTCATTGTTCAGCTCACTGATGTCATCACCCGGCTGCAATGCACTGTCAGCAGTTGCACCCTGCAAAGCAGTAGCTGCCCCGACATCATCAGCATCCAGCACAACTGTGCCGTCTTTGCCATTAACAGAAACAACTGGGCCGACGATCTCCCAAGCCGCACCGTCCCAGACCAAAAGATTGGTGCCGTTCCAGTACAGGTCTCCTGTGTTCTCTCCTGTTGCTGGCGGATCACCACCGCTATCAACCTTGGTCCCGCCAAGCTCAAAAACGTTGCCGTCCACGTCAGCGGTGAACAGCTTTTGATCAATCAGATTGACAGCTAACTCGCCAGCCTGAAGTGCGTCAGGCACCTTTCCGGCGGTAGAACTGCGTTTGATTAGGACTGTTTGCATTTGCTATTTAGCAAGCGGGACGACTATCTAGCCGTTGCAAACATTTTAGCTACCTCAAAATTGGCCCCCATCGATCAATCCTGTGTTCTCCCACATCCCAGATGCTGCGTATTGCAGGCGCTGACCTTCTACTAAGGGATTTGACTGTGTATCAATTTCAACGTCTAGCAAGCTGCCCAAAGTAGAAGCACCACCGCCACCGCCACTGCCTCCAGAAGTGATGTCGATAAACATCCACTCCTCGCCAACTGCAACGATCCAATCACCTGCTGAATGTGACTTGCCAGTTAGGTCTGGTTGATTGACGTTGCTGCCAGGCTCCACGCAAAGCAGATAGACACCTGTCGATTGATCAGTTGATGGCGGGATTAATCCCAACTCAAGTCCAGAGCTTGTGCCGAAGGTTGTTAAAGAAACAATTTCTCCAGTGTTCGCGTTATACGTTCCGCCCCATCTCAGCTGTGACTGCTGCAAAACACCAAAGCCAACCGGTGACCACAGCGTTCCATTGCTTGATCTTGAGTAGACCCGTAACTGTGCAGTGCTTGGTTGCCACCAGAGCTGACCTAGAAATGCCCCAATGCCTGGAGATGATTCCTGCATCAGGCACGTCGCATAATCAGCAATCTTCGGAGCTGTTACTGACTCATCGGCCAGCCTCCCGGTTGGGAATGTCCCTGAAACAATCTTTTCAGCGGGCAGGTCGGGAATGTCCGTATCCAGCAGATCGCTACTTCCCAGAACGAGGCCTTGCTCGCTGTATCGGATCTTTGCCCCTTCCCCAGCGGCTATGACGTTGTCGATGTTTAACGTGCCGTCACCAGCAACAGCAAGACCATCACCAGGGCGCACAGCTCCGACGTTGTTGATGTCGGCCAAAGGCAAATCCTCTGGCCCGATCTGAGCACCGCCGCTGACTAAACCTTCTGCTGTGTACTGGACCAGATGGCCATTACCAGTGTTGGCGACAACAGCGTTGTCGATCTCAACGACGTTGCCATTCATTGTTAGGCCGCCGCCATTCACTGCGACGGCACCCTTGTCTGGCCCAGCAGTTGGCAGGTCAGCCGGAGCGATGACACGCTGGCTGACGGCTCCGCCGCTACCAGTAGGCCCAGCAAGAAACCGCGCTGCTGCAGTTGTGTTGTCTAGGTCAGCTGAAATCGTGGCAATACCATCAGCCACAGTGACGTAGGCATTCACCAGGCCAGTGGTATCACCCTGAATTTCAGTGACGCCAGAGACGGACAACCAGATCGTTCCATTCCATGAGTGAACCTGCGGCTCACCTGTAGTGGTGACGTACAGCTGGCCTACATAGCCACCACTTGCTGGCAGTGTTGCCCCGACACCTGCTGCAGATCCATCCGCCAACTTGGCTGCAGTAACTGACCGATCCTTCAGTTCAGCTGTGCCGACACTGTCTGCGCTGACCGATACATTCACCTTCGAGCCTGGGATCGACCCATCGGGCAATCGCGTGATCCCGTCAAGGATCAGATTTTTTGCGCTGACCCGCTTTGTTGTGCTGGCTGACTTGTCCGCCAACGGGATTGAATCGTCTTCAGCTAATGCACCCTGCAGCAGTTCGGGGAGATCAGATATGCGCAGGTCAGCCAAGAGTCGAGCCCACTGTTAATGACTCAATTTTAGTCCTCGTTCTCTAGCTGAATTGCGTCGTCATTCTCTTCCAGAATCAAGAAAGTGCTCTCTTGCAGCAACTTTCGATCAGGCTCGCCCACAATCAGCTTGATCTCACCAGTGGTGACGAACTGAACGGTTGTTTTGATTGGTTCACCAGGGGCAAAGCTAAAACCCACGTTGGTCACGACGCAATCCGCGTCATACCAGACGCCAGGTTGCTCAGCGTCATAGAAACAGAAAAAGCGACCTTTGAAGAAACTGCCCTGCTCAAGCCTCAGGATCAGCTGCGCGTAGTAGTTGGGCAGCTCCTGAGCAATATCGACACCGCCGTCACAATCGCCATATTTGAAATCCCAAAAGCACTCAGTTTCTCCTTGGCCGGAGATCATCCCATTAGCGTAATTTTCCCGGAAGTTGGTGCCCAGACACGAGATGTCGACCGCTTCGCGTGTGGTGGTCAATGACCATGACGCGGTCTTCCCGACGCAGTTGTACTGCTCATCTCGGTTGCGGATATAAATCGATTGCGGTGCTGATGGCTGCACTAATTCCAGCGCTGGCCCTTTGGCGCCTGTAATTGACGCAGCAAAATCCGTATAGAGCCTGATGCTGCCAACCTTGTCGACGTGTGCGTACCAGTAACCGTCAGGCTCGTCATGGCCTTTGACCAGCTGCAAATTGCTGCCATCTTGCGTTGCAATCTCCACCCGATCGCCATTGATCACTGCACTACGTGGGAAGTCCGCTGAAAATCGTCGATCATCTGGCGTGACGTCAGCAGGTTCTAAAAGCGTTGCTAAGCCCTGCGCACCAACACCAATCGCAGAACGCTGAATAGTCAGCATCCCGTTGTCACCCATGTAGACGCTCATAACAGCATCTCCGTAGGAGCACCGTTGAACTGATATTGAACAGTTGCCCTGAGCACCTCACCGACCGCCATGCTGATTGCCGCATTAGTCAGCCAGGCGTTGCCTTCAATGAATTTGCCGGTTGCCGTGCCGTCGTTAATCACCAGTTTTAATTTCACTTCCTCAGACTTGGCTCCCTGCCCATTGCTGCTTGCTTTGATCAGTTTGTTGATCAAAACGCTGGCTGAGTTTGTCGTGGTGTCAGTGGGCTTTTCTGCGTAATAAAACAGCTCTACAGCTCCGCCATGAGTTCGAATTCCTGCCGTTTTTGTTGCGTCTCGATCGCCCAACGTGGTTGTGTCAAGCACCGCCATTGATGCCGCGTAATTCCATGAAATGACTTTGCCCGCTCGCTTGCCATCAATGAAAAGCTGGCCATCCTGCCCAGAGTGGAAAGCCATCAGATCACGCCTTTCAGTTCCAATGACACTGTAGAGACGCCAGGTCGAACAGATTGAACAGAAGGCGGCTTGGAATAGCGATATTTCATTGCGCCTGAATTGGGCACGTAGTTGCCCGCTTCCCAGCCTCCCAGCACCTCAACCGGCAACGTGAATGATTTGTATGTGCCCTTTTGAGCATTGAAGTCAGCCAGAAAAGTTTCAGCGTCTTTGTCTGAAATGTTGGCGTAAGAAAGTTGCAGTGATGCACCCGTGCGTTGGTCGCCGTATCGCATCCTGACTTCAGCCCCAGACATTGACTGATAGACCTTTACCGGCCAGTCCCCTGGTGTGTAACTTCTGGCAGTTGGTATGAGCTTCGGGAATGCCATCAGTTCATAACGTCGAAAAGGTCGGGGTTTAATGCGTACTCAGCAAGCTTGCTGCTGTTATCGCCATTAGTTGGAACCACGGAGGCGACGATGTTTACCAGGCCATCCTCTCCCAGTGTAATTTCACTCACTTGATAGAACCGGCCCACCTCAGTACAGGTGAACAATGAAGCAATGGCACCGCGCAGTTCAGTGTTGGTGACCTTCTGCTTTTTAATCACTAGCTCGACCTCGCGCACGTCCTCTTCACCAGGGACATAAACCGACGCGGGATAAGTTCCATCGTCAACTGGAGCAGGAGAATTAAACGTCAGGTCATCGTTGACCTTCAACGCCTGGCCCTGCAAGAACTCCGTCTCTTCGACGATCACCCGGATATATGAACCGGGCTCGATGCCAACAGCTTCTGGCGTGGTCTGAAACTCCACGGTGTGATCAATAAAGGCTCTGGCTGCCATTGCATACCGGCAGCTCATCAGTGCTTGGTAGTCATTGTCAACGCTCTGAGTGAGGTCATAATCCTCCACGGTTCGTGGATCGGTGCCCGCGAACGCCACTCGAGCGGTGCGTTCTTCCGGCAGCTCGTAAGGCACGGTGCGGCGCCACCTCACTGTCATTGCAGTGTTGCGGCGGTCTTCTGTTGGGATGAATGTCAGCTTGAATGATCCGTCCAAAATGTTCCCAGCGCAGAACAGGCCTTCTGCCTGAATGGGGCTTCTTGAGATTGCGCCGCTCCCGTCAACAGGCAACGCGGGCATCATCCCGAAAATCCCGTTTTTGATCGTGAAAATGCACAGGTGCTTGGCTGCTTGATCAGTGGCGAATGATCGGAAATTCTCGTCAGACTCCACCACGCCATTCCAAAAGATACGGTTCTGCAGCAAGAATTCACCGGTCTTTTTCAGGCTGTCCCTATCCACCAGCTCCGGCGGGATGATCTCGCCTAGGCCCTGCTTCTTATTGGTCAGCAAGTAATAGAGCAGATCCGTCAGCAAGTTGCTGACGCCATAAACCCCATTGGTGTTCAGGCGATCAACACCGATGCCGCCATTCACCCAAATTCGAGGCTGCTCAATTGCACCGATCGCTGGCCCGCTCTTTAGCGACAGGCCCATCATCGTCAGGTCTTCATATTGCGGGATCCCTTCTGTTCCCTCGTCAGTGGCTTCGCTGACCGCAAAGTTCACATAACTGATTCTGTGCTCAGGGCCGTTGTCACAGCTCTTGCTGATCTCGTCGTAATGGGAACAGTCGCTGACCTGCGAAGCAGATTCAAACATCCGCTCTTCATCGCCAAGAATGACCCCTCCCTCAATGACATTTTCTCTGGTGCTAGTCACCCGAAACGCAGCACCCACGGACGAATAACCCACGACTTGGTAGGGGTTGCTTGCATTGATCGGGGCCGTAATCGTGAACAAGTCACCACCGCCCTGCTGCCAGAAGCCACGCGTATCGCGATCCGCCACAACAGTGAAGCTGATTCCAGACCCATTGCCAGCCCAGTTCTTATTGGTGCCGAAGTAGGCAGCATGTCTAGGGCCTGATGTGTTGTTGACGGTGGCGCTGATCCTGACCTTGATCCAGCCGTCGTCTTCCCCGCCTGCACCGCGTTGTTTGAAATGAACAACCTCAGCGCTTCGAAAAGTCCCGACGGGCAGGTTGTGGGCGTTACCCAGGAAGTGCGTCAGAAAAGCGTTTTTACGCCAGTCTGCGCCTGTGCTCCAGGCGTAGTTCGTAATACCAGTCGGCTGGTTCTCTCTGGTTGTCGGCAGCGTTGTGGCAGCAGTGGCATCACTCAGCAGTTCTGAATTGACTAAAACCGAATTGACTGAAACTTTCTGCCCGTTCATCGTCACCCTGAAATCGCCGTATTGAGTGCTGAAGTCTTCGCCCACCACGCCACCAGCTGCTGACAGCTGCCAGAACTTCACGTCTCTCCAGCTATTGGTGGCAATGTCAGAACCCACCCTTGGGATGAAGCGGAACTCATAAAGCTCTCCAACACTTCTGGGCCTGATCCGCAAATAATTGAACATCTCGCGGGGGCTGTCGCCAGTCACGCAAAAGACTGGGTCGAGTCGTGCCCAATTAGGTGGCGTCTCGTCGCGCTCATTCCATTTGACGATCGGCCTAACCCAAAGGCTGAAACACGACGTTCGCTTGAAGTATCTGCTCAGCGTCGGACTGCTCAGCTGAATATCGTTCTGATCTTTCTTCCAGAGCTGGCTTGGCGTAGGGATTGCATTGAAGTTGCAGAGACCTGAGGCCTGATTCCAGACGGTGCTCGCAATGCCAAATTCGACCGTATCGGCAGCCCGCATCATCCGGACTGTTGCGACCTCGTATTGCACGACATTCCAGAAAGCTGCGCCGCAGTGTTTCTTCTGGTTGAACCCCAGCTCTGTGATGTGAGCAGGCCTTGGCGATCCGATCAACTGCTCATCCCATGGCCCCTCGTAACCGCCAAGTGGCTCCGAGCAAGCCCTCTTGCCAGCAATGCCGATTCGATTAATGCCGCTAGTGCTGACACAACGCAAGACCACGTCAACCGTGCGCTCATCTCGCCAGACCTCAGGCGTGCGTGACTCCACCACCCACTGAGTTGAGCCGATCATCCAGCGGCTGCCGATCACCAGTAGGTCATCAGCCTGCTCACGTCTGCTCTTGGTTGCGGAGGCAATGTCTTTATGAGTGATCCCGTAATCCTCCGGATCACCCTCCATGCAAAATTGATAGTCCTCATAATCCAGTGATTCGTTGGTGCCAGCGCCTAGGTGATATTTCACGAGCCAGTCAGGCCCAATGCCCTCCAGGAACGGCACCTTGTCATTGCATTCAGTCCAGCCCTCGCCTGGCTTGGCATAAGCAATCAGACCTTGGTAGCAGCCATAAGCGCGACCAAGCCCTGGCTGCCCTGCTTTGTCCCTGGCTGATTCGGCTAGGCCAAGTCGGCTGGAAAACTCACCACCAACTTTGATCCGCTCGGCTCGAGCGTTACGCACCTTGTTTGGGTCATATGCCGCATCGTCTTCACCGCTTTCTTTCAACGGCGAAATCGGCACCGACAAAACCTGCCAATTCGTCCGGTGAGCGGTGCCGTTCCTAATCGGGTTGTACTGGCCAAAAACCGCTTTGCTATTGGGGTTGTTGACCATGCAAAAACCGCGCCCTTCAATCGTTCCATCGACAGGAGCGATAAAAGTTTCCTGCTGTGTGTCTGGATCACCCGACCACGGCTGACCTTGACTACCGGCGATGCGGTTTGCCATTTGAATCCGGTTCTCCCCGGATTGCGATTTCCAATACAAGGCGAAGTCAGCAGCACCAACAGCAGAAAGCGACTGAGTCCCTAACCAGATGCCCTTGAGGTTTGGCGCAGCAAGGATGTGCTCCCCCAAGGTGTAAAGCATTTTTACTCTCTGGTAAGTGCCATATGAATAAGCACGGGACCAGACGAGGCTCCCAGCCAGGACTAAGCCGCCACTTATGGCTCCATCTCCTGCCTCGCCCATCTTTCCAAATGGGATCTGAACAGGGGTCCCGTAATCAATCAGCGCGGCGTAACCGTCAAAGCTGCTCGTCTGGTTGAACCGTGATGGCCCGACCTGATTGGGGAGCTGCTCCTGCCTGACCTTTTTGCGTTCCTTTCTCTGTTCAGGCTCCTGCGGCTTGGGTGCAAGCAATGCACCAACTGCTGACAACGCCAAGCCGATGATGATTGCCACTACTGGCGAAATTGGACCATTCACAACGTCCGGAATATGGTCATACTCCGCCGGACGTGTACGCGCACGCAGCTGATTAAATCTCAGTAGTTTTTTATATTCTTCCTCGGTCGTGCCGAGAAAATCTATTAGATCCTTTTCATACGGTAAGAGCGGAGGATTGACAGGGCTGAGGCTGGCTTCCAATCGACCGTCATTGTTTGGCGGTTGATGTAGAGGATTCCGCTCAACCATGAAACCCCGAATGCAGTCGGATCGCCCGACAGCAGAACAATGTCCCCATCATAATCCGGCCTTTTTATGCGGTCGGTGTATGCCATCAACTCACGGCAGATTGCCCATGGGCTCATTGCATACCAGTCACGTTTGAGGCCTGGGTTATTGATACCCATTGAGTCAAGGGCCTGAATCACTAAAGAGATACAATCAACGCTCTCCCCGTTAGTGCCGTATGCGTACCGTTTGCCTATCAGGTGGCTACACATTGATGTTGGCAGAGACGGGAATCATTCCTACAAGTTGATGAGTCATTCTGCGACCTGGGATTGTCCCGCGCACTGCATCCATTACTGAATTTAGTGAGAGCTCAATGGTTGATTCCTGCCACCCTCCAGCAGCCACCACACCGGCGTAGCTGTACAGCACCCGCTCAATGCTGCTGTCATCCTTGAGCAGGACAACCGTGACCGTTCCGACCCAGTTGTTCACGATCGCAGTTTCTGCCCAAGTGCGGGTCACCTTGGTGGCCTGGAACTGCAGACCTGCGTCCAGGTTGTCCCCTTGAATGTTCGAGATCGCTCCGGAGAAAGCAAACGGCGCAAAGGTATACGTCGCACCCCCGTAAACCACGCTTTTCCTAACGGTGTAATTCTGAAAGTTGTATTGCGTGGCTCCGTTGTCCTGGAGAGTCAGCAGGCAGCCAATGTTCAGCTCCATCAGACCCCAACCTTGCGACGTGAGCTAGGGCTCATCTGCAGACGGCGCAGCGCTCGAGCTTCGCCCGCCTTGCCAGCCTGGGAAATGATTGTGTTCATCTGATCGGCACGGATGTAATCATTCCCGCCCATCTGAGTCACGCCACCGTTGATCGTGATCTGTGCAGGCAGCTCAGCACCCATCCCGCCACCACCAGCGGCCATCTCTTCACCACCAGCAGAGTTGCCAGCATTCCAGCGAGACATGCCAGACGACATCTTGCTGTTGTCGATCACTGTTTCCTGAGGGTGCAGTAGAGCGGGGAACCCGCCCTGACCGTCAACACCGCCAGCCCTCGGTGCGTCTCCGGTGTAGCCACCTCCGGAGAACGAGGGCATGATCGCGTTGAGTCCAAATTTTAGGAACATCCGCCCGACGTCTTTCAGCAGACCGCTTGCGATTTCCTGGAGTTTTTTGCCTAGGTCTTCTGTTCCTTGGATCGCAGATTCAATGCCAGTGATGATCGAATCCTCGATGGCACTGCCCACGGCTTGAACTGCTGAATTTTTGAGCTGCTTCCAGCTTTGCTCAAGTTCTTCAACTTTCTGCGCTTGCTTCTCTAGCTCGGCGTTGCCACGAATCAAGCTTTCGACGCGTCCGGCCTCTGCCGTTGACAGTCCTTCGGTGGCATCTCTGATCTGCTGCTTCAGCTCGACTTCCTCAGAATTGCCGTTGATCCTTGCGGTGAGCAGCTCTTGCTGATCTCGAAGCGAACCATAAATCTGATCTTCTCGTTTCTCGATGTCTTCGGCTAAGTCGAGGCCAAGGCTTTTGAGCTTGATGCCTTGGGCGGCCTCAATGTTCATCCGCTCTTCATCAGATTTCGCTTTGCTGAGCAGCTTCTCGGTCTCTTGGTCAATCTTTAGCTTGTCTAGGTCGTATTGATAGCCAATCTCATCGAGCCCGTTGCTGGCCTCTTTTACTTTCAGCTCGGCCTCAAGTAACGCCAACCGTTCAGCAGACGTGTTGAGCTGCTTGCGCATTGCTTCCGCTTCTTTCTGCGCTTCGGCTGCCAGGTCACGGCCACCACCGCCACCACCGCCACCACCACCACTGGGAGTGGCCGTTGTTGGTGGCGCTGTTGATGACTGAGGTTTGTTCTTCCCTGGGGGTTGCAAACCAGACTGCGCTCCGCCGCCGTTATTCCACGCGTTTTGGATCTCGCCACCAACCTGACCGATCGCATTTGTCACTGCTCCAGTCACCGCACCCGCAACGCTTGCAGCTGCACTCAACGCCCCCTTGAGCCATGGCGGCAAAGCGTTCCAGAAATTCATGACGATCTGCCAGGCCGTGTCGAAAGCCGTTTGAAACGCCGAGGTGATCGCGCCAACAACGCTCTGGACACCAGAGGCGATGCTGTTCCAGACGCCCATGACAGTGCTGCCGAAAGTAGTTGACTCATCAGTCGCAACGCCGATGAAGCTGCTCCAAAGCCCGCCAATCGTGTCAGTCACCGCTGTCACGACACCAACGATGGACTCAAATTTTTCGGTGACAACGCCAATCATCCCGCCAATGATTCCCCCAATGAAATCGACGAGATTTGTCCAAAGCTCTTGGATGGTTTGAATCGGACCGCTAAACGCCACCAGCAGCTCATCACCAAAGCCGCTCAGCAGATTTTTGATCGTTCCAAAAGTGTCAGCAAAAATCTTTTTGATTGGTTCGATCGCATCGGCCAGGCCCTTGATCCGATCAACCAGAGCCATGAAGCTGCTGCCAATTTCTGCAGCTATTTCTGAGATGCCAAAAAGCTCATCAGCTCTCTGCGCGATGGCCTGGAACAGTTGAAAAACAAGCTTGCCAGGCAGCAAGATCAGCTCGAACGCTTTGGCAATTTCCTGAATCGCTATGGCAACGCCTTTCAGCGTGACCTTGATCAAAGTCCCCAGCTCTGACTGATCAGCAAACAGATTTTGCAGCGCAGTGGTCACCTCTTTCCATGCGCCTTGAATGGTGTCTGCCGCAATTTCCGCTGCTTTCGCTGCCGTACCGTTTGCGCTCTCTTGGTTCTTGATCAGCTCTTCATATCTTTCAAGGTCATTGAGGATCGGAAGCAACGCTGGCGCTGACTCCGTGCCCAGTGCCTTGAAGATCGTGCCAGTGTCCAGCCCTTCGAGCTTCTTGAGCGTTCCGAATAAGCCCTCGGATTCGATGGTGGCGGCGTTGATTGTGATCCCGTACTGCTCGAGCTCTTTGCTGGCCTGACCACTGGCCAACCGGGCAATTGCGCCTTTCAGGCCGGTGAACGCCACCTCCGCCTGAACACCTGATGCAGTTGCTTGAGCAATGACTGCATTGACCTCAGACAGCGGGATTTTCAGCGCCGCTGCTGCGGCAGCGACTTTACCGATGTTGCTGGCGTACTCAGAAACGACAATCTTGCCGTCATTTTGCGTCTGAATAAATTGGTCGACTAGCTGACTTGCTGCGCTGGCCTCCAGGCCATACGCGTTCAGAACAGAGGTCGTGGCATTGGCCACCGTATTCAGCTCAGCAAAGCCACCCGTTGCGCCAAGACTTGCCGCCTTCAAAACTTGAGAGGCTTCTGCCGCAGAGTTGAATCCAGCTGATGCCACGTCATACGCAGCGCCGGTCAATTCAACAACACTGCGCTGACCGTTCAACTCTTCGCTTACACCCTTCAGCCTGTCGACCAGTTCGTCAGCGTTGCCGCCCAGTGATTTGAACTTGGCCTCTGCAAAATTCTGAGTGCTGAGTGTTTCAAAGGCTGCAGTCAGACTCCCAATGGCTGCAAGAGCCAAACCAATCGGGCCTAGGGCTGCTTTAATCCCAGCCCCTAATGCCTTCATTCCCCCAGCTGCAACCTTCCCCGCTGGGCCAATCTTTCTGATGTTGTTGGCTGCTTTCGGTGCAGTCTTTTGCAGCCGTGTGACTTCTTTCTCAAGCGCCTTCATTCGCGCTTCAAGCTTCTGCAGGTCGCTTAGCCCTTTGACCTTTACAGGAATGTCAATAGGGGCTGAAGACAAAGCAAAAACCGCCGATGACTCAGTCTATCGACGGCGCTGCGCTTTCTTCATCTGCTCTTCGCGCTCATCATTCATCAGCCCGAAGTAGGTCACCCACACCCACAATTCCGCGTAGGTCATCTCACGCCTGAGCTGGCCAAGGGTCATGTGAAGCTCCTTGGCTACATGCAGCTCAGCTAAAAGATCATTTTTTCCCTTTAGCTGCTTCTTGAGGACTTTTCATATCGAGAGCCTCTTCCTCCTCATCCTCTTCTGGGTTCAGAGCTGACATCAATGCCGTCGCTGTCTTCATTGACAGCTGACGCATCAACACCGGGATGGCGTCAGATTCATATTGACGTTGGCCACCTTCATCCAGCGCCTTCGAAACAAACAGCCTGACAGTGTATTCCAGGAAATCATCTGGATTTTTGCTCGACTTCTTGGCTAGCTGAAAATCGGCAATCGTTGTCGGCTTTGACCAGAAAGTGAGGTCTTGCCCGTGGATGAACAACTCACGTTTTGAAAGCTTGTTTTCAACTGCTGCAATCTCCAGCAGCTTGTCAAGTTGTGGGGTGGAGGCCATTAGTGACTGATACCGCTACGGATGCAGATTAGCTCAGGCAACGAGGAAAGTAAGTAGCGGCCCACTTCCCTCGATACACCCTGCCGCCTGGGGGAGCGACAACCCAGGGTAAAACAAAAAAAAGCCCCGCACCATCTAGCGCAGGGCTTATCTGTTGCTGCCGTTGATCAGCAGTCGGTATCAATCCACCGGGTGATGTTGTACATCTCAAACCCGACCTCTGCAGTTGCAGGATCGTCAGGGTTCACGCCACCGCCGAAGCTAATGAAGGAGATCTCACCAGCAACAAAACGGCTGGCCGAATCATCAGGTGCGGGAGGTGTCGCGCCATCAGAAACAGCATCCCAGTACAACTTGGCGGTTGAGCCTTCCTGAGAATTCAGGTGAACAGAACGCATGATGCGCGTGCTGATCGCGTTTGAATTGTCTGTGATGTACAGAGTCATTGTCCCTGTGCATTCATACAGACCAGGCGTTTTGCGCTTGCCCTGTGCCCATTTGCGGGAACCGGCGGTAGCCGAAACCGTACACGGGAGCACACTTGTATCAAGTTGATCCCTTTGATAGTCGATCGACCACTCACGCACCTCACAGCAGGCAACTGCAGGTGAAAAGAACATCTCGACGTGGCCGCCGTTGTCAACGCCGTCGCCGGCAATGGTTACAGCAGAGCCATCAGAGTCTTTGACAATGGTGACCTTGACGCCAGTGACGTCAGTAATCCGATAGACGGAGGTCGTGTCAAGACCGCTGTCTAGCGTTGCACCGCCAGTTTCAGAAAATTTGACTTTGTCGCCAACGTAAAAGTCATTGGATGCTTCCACCGTGATGTCATTATCACCAGTGGCGAAATCAGTCGCGAGCAAACACGCTTTTGTCCCAGCGGGCGTCAGGTAAACAGCGCCACTGGAGCCCGTCAAGGCTACTGATGAGCAAGAAACCGGAATGAGTCCAACTGCTTAGAAAGCAGACGAAAGAACAAACGGGGGCGTTTGTCTTCGGGGGCAAAGACACTCAAATTCTAATCAGCCAACGTATGCGTCAAAACTGCAGCTCAAGGTTGTGACCAGATAGGGCTCAGGCCCAGCTCCAACCGATCGCGGGCCATTGATCCTTCCGCACTTGACCTTGGTGGTGGCGTTCTGGTCATACATGGTGTTCATGGCCACCATGCCCTGGGCGGCGAGCTCTTCTGCGGCCTTCATTCCCTTCCCTCGAGGCGCCACAACCGACAGCTGCAAGTTGCCCAGCAACCGCTCAACGGCTCCCCCGCCAGGACATATCACCGGTTCGTTGGTGCTCTCGTAACTGATCAGGCAAACAACGTGCGTTTCAGCTGGAGGGGTTTCCTGCACGTTGTCCCAGACAATCGGCACCGGGTCATAGGCGGCTGCGATCTTGGTCTCGATCACCTGGCGAACAGAAGCGAAACTCATTTGACCTTCCTCAAAAAGAAGTCGAAAGAACGCTGAACGTCTTTTGCCAAGTTGTTCTCAATCGCAGTGAACCAATCACCGCCGCCGCGCCTGCCCTGATACGGGTCAAACGCTGCCCGGTAGGCATAGGGCAATGAGTTGCTGATCCACCAGCCGGAATCCATCTTGATTTCGCCGCTGTACTTGGTGATCACAACCGGCCCAGCACTTTTGCGCTTTGGCGGCTCAGTGCGATCAGCTACACCCTTGCCAATAAACCAGCCCGAAGCCAGCCGGCCAAACTTGACCGGACTTGCCGCACTCAGTTTTGACTGCGTGTTAATCAGGAACCGCGCAAGGCCTTTGTCCAGCGCTTCATCAATCTGCTTGACAACCTCAACGCCTCTGAATTTCGCCATCACTGATGCCTCGCTACAAGTTTGCTGGCGATCAAGCCTGCGGATTGATAGGTGGGCGCCACTGCCACCACCTTCCAGATGCTGCCGTCATAACTGACCGTGTCACGCGTAGTTGGTAGGAACGGCAGCACTGAATCGTCATGGCTCACCCAGACGTTGAGCTCTCTGGTTTCAGCTGCTCCGCCCTCTTCCGTGCGCTCGGTAAACAGGACGCCAGCCTTGATCGGGAACTCTGTGATCGTTTCCACCACGTCACCCACTGCAGGGTCATAAGTCGGCACACTGTGCCGGCGATAGACAATGTCAGTCGGGAAAACCTGAGTGGTCAGCTCCAGGCCGATTGGCAGAAAGGTGCTGGTGATATTCATCAGGACCTCACGCGCAGGAGGACCTTGCTGCTGCTTGTGCTGATGTCAGCCCAACAGGAGAGGACTCCCTTTAACCACGGCAGTTTTGCGATCACCTCAGGCGTGCTGCAGTCAACGCAGCTGTCGCCGCCGGTGTCACCCGATGGATATGCGCTGAACTCCTGGACCAGATCGCCTAGCTGCTGCTTGCTGACGAAAGTGCCTGATTGCGTTGTGCCGCCGCCACCAGGAGCGCCCGTGATCATTTCAGGGTTTAGCGCCAAGTTGTAGGCAATCAAAACCTGCGCTTCCTTGATCTCCCTTGGGATAAAAGTGCAGGTTGCAGCCACGCCATCACAGGAGACGCCTGAGCGGGGCCACATCAACGCCTGAGGGCTCTTGGAATCAGTGGTGGATGGATCGCAGCGGGACCCTCCAAAATCAACCGTATCCAGCCAACGGCAAGCATTAACCAGCGCGATGGTGCGCTCGCTTTCGGTCTTGGCTAACCAAGCCGCTTCCCAGGATTGAAACGCTGCATACTCATCAGCCTCCGTACCCGAAACGTAAGAGTTGCTTTTTGCACCCCCAACGACGCCGATGATGTCGGTGTAATCGGCCATCAACAAATCTCAGTGTGGACAACAGTCCATCCCAGTCTAGAAAGCTCCACCTGCTTGTTTTTTGCCTGATTTCGGGGCACTTCAACTAGCCAGAAGACGCCACTTTGATAAGCGTGAAGCCGAGCTAATCCAATCACTTCCGGGGCTCCAGAGTGTGGTCACTCCATTCTGACTACAGACAAAAAAGGGAGCCTTTCGGCCCCCGTTACCCCTATTGCAGTCCGCTCTGATCGTAACAATCAGGCGTTAACGCCGCCATAAGGAGTGGCGCAGTCAATTGACACCAGAGGAATCAACCTGGAATCAGAGAATGCAAGCTCCCAGTTCCCGGCAGTTGCTAGCGCAGTGTTGCTCAAACCGGTGTTGGTTGAACCCTTCCAGCTAGTGCCCAACACGTGGTGAATCGTGTTGTACTTGACCGCCATCTGCTGCGTCCATGTATCGATGGATTCAGCGGTTTTGATGGTGATCGGGAACTGGCTGCCGGTGCGAATCACACCGTTGCTTGCCAGGTAGCAGGTATAGATCGGGGTCTTGCCTGCTGTTGTGCTCTTAGGGCACTGATCATCGATCACGCAGCGAAGGCCCGCGAAATAAGCTACGTCTGTTGACGTTTGCCCAATACCGTTAGATGCGTAGTTGACAGTGCCGCCGCTGTTCAAGAACGTCAGCATTCCGATGGCTTGCAGGTGGTAAGCCACTGCAGAGTGCATCACAATCACTGACAGCTCACCGCCACGCTCACCAAGCTTGCTCTTGGCTTGGGTGACCGCGCCTGCGTTCAGGTAGTTGGCATCGCTGTATCCGGTGTAGTCATCAGCTTCAGTCGCAATGCTGAGCACATGATCTGCCAGAGCAGCACCGAAAAGACCGCTCAGGTGTGAAATAACCTTGCCAGTCAGCTTGCGGTTCATATCACGCGCCAGCTGGCTGCGGATATTTGCTAAAGCATCCTCACCGGTCTCCACCACTGAGAGGTCATCCATACTGAAACCGGCGGTGCGGTTTGTATGAACGCCAAACTGAGTTCCGGCAGTCTGTTTCTGCCAAGTTAGAACACCAATTCCTTGGTCTCCCCACGAACTCGAGCTGTCAAGTACCTCTTCGTCGTAATTTAGCGGAGCAAAAAATGGCAGCTCGGCAATAACGCCAGTGATGTTATTGAGGCGGCTATCTGTCTGAATTAGACCAGATTGCACCATTGCAGAAGATTCAAAAATCTCTTCTTGCAAATACTTTGAAAACACCCCACTGGTTGCTAAACGAGTCAGCGAACCAATGTCACTGGTAAAGGTGTTCGAGTTTGGAGCAGTTCCAGGGTTTGCACCCAATGCGTAAGCCATCAGTCAATAGAAAAGGGTTTGCTTAACCCTGGGCTTTCAGCTGTGCTGCAGCCTCAGGACCGTTTTCCACTTCATATGCAAGACGCTCGGAAAAACTCATGGAAGACCATGACCCTTTCCCGCCAGCTGTATTAGAAGCAGAGCCAACCGAACTCATCCCTTTGGCGCCGGATCCAGCAAAAAACAGTTCATAGCCTGAGCCGGGATTTCTGAGATTGTTGAGGTGGGTGTTGAGTGGAACCTGAACGCCCCCGGACAGGGCCACGATTGCACCGTTCTCATCAAGTCTCAGCTGGTCGCCGATACATTCCATCAAACGTTCAGGCGCACCGACTCCGTTCTGAATGAACAGATTCTGCGCGGTCTGGCGGATCTCCTTCTGTTGGTGCTGCACCTGTAACTCTTGAATCCGCTGATCCTTTTCGGCCAGCTGTTCTTCAAGAGATTTGTTGGTGTCGTTGGCCTTATTCCAAAGGACTTCAAACTCTTGGTTTTTCACCAAGCTGTCCTGTTCCTTTTTCTGTTGGCCTGACTGCAGCTCCTTCAGTTGGCGCTCCATGTCCTGGACTTGTTTTTTGTATGCCAGATTTTTCGCTGTTGCATTGTCCCGATCAGCCTTAACGAGCTCAATCTTGTTTCTGAGCACGCCTGGATCATCGGAATCAACAGCACGGACAGGAGGCACGGCCTCACCATCGGCAGACACTGCAGGCACGGCCTGGCTTAAGTCTTCAGACATTGGGTGAATTGAAGTTGGGTAACCCACGGGGTTGAATGAATATTAACGCCTGCGCATGCGGATGTAATTAATACTTTTCAGGCTGGGCTAAGGTTGAGCCATGAAAGGCAAGACCAACAGAGAAGATCGCTGGTCAACACCACCCCAAGCTCAGGGTGATGTGAAAGCACCCAAAGGGGAAACCATGGAAGAGGCCGCCAAGCGGCTTGGGTTTAAGTACAAGAAAAACGGCTAATCAATGACTTCGCGCAGCTTCAGCACCCAATCGGTGTGATCTTCGCGGTCAAAGTCGCCAGCCTTGCCAGAGCCTTTGACAAAGGTCTCCTGAACTTCGACGACTTCATACTTGACGCCTGACGGCACCAAGATTTCAAACTCATCATCAAAGCCTGAAATGGCGTTGATCGGTGCGCCCTTGGTGTTGCCTTCTACCAAGATCGTGATGCGTTCACTTCTTGGGTTGTTGTTGCCACGGGCGAAACGGTCAGAAATGCGCTTGTCAGACGTCCAGCTCTCGATCGCTTTGTTTGGATCGCCCTTGCTGTAACGCTCAATCAGATCTTTCACGTCTTGACGCTTGTCTACTGCAACACCACGGCGCAACGTGCCGTCGTACTTGGGAGCGCGTTCAACAAAGTCCTCAAGACGATCAGCCATCTTTCCGAAGCTTCTGGCCTCGCCTGATTCCAAGCGTCTTGTCTGCAGCCTCTCATATTGATTCAGCTGGACGCCTTTTTTGCCTGCACGATCAAACTGCGCTGCCCGTACCCCTTCAAAGTCATTGCCAGACCATTCGACAACGTCTGACTTGACCTTTCGGTAAGCAGCTTTGTTTTTGTAGCCCAGCTTTTCCCAGTTCTTGTCGTAATCGTAATTGTCCTCTTTGGTCCTGAACTTTGGCTTGGCCGCCTGCGTAGGCGTAGCGGCTTTAGCCACAGGTTTGGGCTTTGGTGCTGCCTTGAACTTGGCTTTTGGCTTGGCCTTCGATTTTGGTTTGTTCAGCGTCACCGACTTCTTGCTGAGCTTTTGAATCGGGATCCATTTCTGCGCCCCTGGCTTGCCCGTCAACATCGCCTGAAGGATCTGCTGCGGGTCACGATTCAACCGGTCATATTCCTTGGTGAACCACGCTGCACGACTCGGCCCCATCGCCTCATTCAGACTGGTCTGGCTGTTCTTCGCCCAATAGGCCAGCGTGTCGGAATAGTTAGGCGGAGGCGTGTCTGAGGTCACGGTGACCGCCTTGCGGTAAAACTTTTTTCCGTTGATCACGACCGGCGTCTTGTATGCGCCCTCTCCTTTGTATGGCCCCTTTTCGACAGGCCTAATCACCTGTGCTGTGATCTGTTTATCGCTCCAGAACTCATCCTCAGGGTCGATGGGGAGAGCCTGGCAGCGACAGTTCGGATGCAGTGGCCATTGCGGCACCTCCTGCTTGTCTTTCCACCGCTGCCCATCCATCGGAGCGCACGTTTCGCAGGTACGACTGTCGAGGGCAGTTGTCCACTGCCATTCCATCCCCTCCATTGCGTCGGCATTGGCGTCATAGACCTCGTCTTTCACCTGGCGGGCCATGTCCTGCGTTGCCGTTCTGGCCATCGCCATGGACTGACTGCGGATCGTCTTGACTGCCTCTGCATTGAGGTTCACGCCAGGAATGCCAGCTCTCTGCACGTCTTGCGCCATCAGATTGGCGATCTCCTGCGTGGGCATCCCTTGGATCATTCCCGCACGCACGCGGGTGTCCACCGTCTTGAACAGCGCCTTGTCAAAAGGTGTCCCGCTGCCCTTTCCGTCAAGGTTGAACAGCCGTTTGACGGTGACATTGTTCACCCTGCTATTTAGTGCCAGCTCAACGCTTTTCTGCACACCACCACCAGGCGGATTCAGGTTGATTGTCTCCGGCCCAAAATCAGCACCCGCGAGCTGCGCCTGGCGCAATGCTGCACGCTCCATCCCTGGTTCAGCATCGACAAGAGCGTTCTCGATTGCATTGCCCAGCTGATTGCTATAAACCTCCAGCTCTTGCCTTACAAACGGCTCAAGCTGTTTCCATGCCTGATTGCGCAGCATGCTCCCTTCTGGCAACAGCTCAACTAAACGCTTGACGTTGGCCATTGCCTGGGCCAACACCTGATCGCTTTGAAGCACAGCCTTGTCAGCTGTATTTTGCAACGCAAAAGTTTGACGGATCAGTGCCTTCAGCTGCTGCTCACCGCCCACTTAAAATAGAAACAGCACTGCACCATTTTATCGATGGCTTTTCTGGGCACCTATCTAATCAGTCAGCGATTAATGGAGTTCAAGGCGGACGGAAGCGTTATTTATGCTCCTTCCTCTTCCGATCCTGGAACGCCTCCTGAGACCCCGAAGCCGGACCCGACCCCGGAACCTGACCCCCCGGCTGAGCCGGACCCTGCGGCTGGGATCCAGCCGGCCCCTGAGATGGAGCCTGCGAAAAAGAAGAGGGGCTGGGGCCGGAAGAAAGCTTCTGATTAACGCCACTAGCTAGCGCACCACCTCCCAGCAGGCTTAGAGTCACGGCCATGGCCTGCTGAAAGATCTCCTGGCTGCGCTGGCCTAAACGTGGGCAACGCTCATTCACCAGTGGCACTGGGTTGTTAGGTAGTGGTTGAGAGCACTTGACGAACGCAAACGCCAAGAACCCGCACTCAACCAAAAAGATCAAGATCAAAGTCCTGAACAGGAATGGCTGTGGCCTAAATGGCAGGGGTGGTGGCTTCACTTAAAACAGTCCTGAAATGGTTATGTAATAAGGCCCCGCGCCATTAACGAAGTCGCCTCCATTCAATGCAGTCTTGGAAGAGACGTAGCAAAGAGCATGGTCAGGATGAAAATCAATCCTGCTAATA
>MDTC01187903.1_pt1 | contig 20203 bp, 5 predicted proteins | sample 811181 | NCBI WGS metagenome assembly MDTC01 (sample SAMN05326644, study PRJNA326480) | marine metagenome | isolation source: seawater | place: Pacific Ocean: North | collected 2011 | reverse complement strand
TTGACCAAAATATTAAAATGGTTTTGTTAACAGTTCCAGGGGAATGGATTGGTAGACCTTACTTTGGAGTCGGTTTAAGAAAATATCTTTTTGAAAATTTTAACTCTGTAGATTTTGGTAATTCTGATTTTGAATTACAGCCTTTGAGACAAAACATTCTGTCTCAATTAGAAACGTTTATCCCCTATATAACAGTCCAAGAATTACAAATTTTTAATGACGAAAACACTTTATCTATAAGTCTAAAATATTTCATAAACAACACGTCATTAGCATCAACATACGATATCACTGTTTCTCAGGAACCTTAACTCATAAATCTTAATCTAATTTTAACATAAAAACTACTTATTGTAAATAAGAGGGACCAGCATGCCAATAAACAAAAATGTTTCAATAAAATACACTAGTAGAGATTTTGAGAGCATAAAGCAAGATCTTTTAGAACATGCAAAAAGATATTATCCAAACTCCTACAAAGACTTCTCAGCAGCTTCTTTCGGGTCATTGATGTTCGACACAGTAGCATACGCCGGTGACATTCTTTCATATTATCTAGATTATCATGTGAATGAAAGTTTTTTGGACACATCATTAGAATTTGATAATGTAAGAAAACACGCTCGTGCTATGGGATATAAATTTTCAGGAACACCTTCTTCTTTTGGAACGGTTTCTTTATTTATTCTTTGCCCATCAAATTCAGACGGAACTGCTCCTGATTTTAATTACTTACCGATCTTAAAGGCTGGTAGTATTTTTTCTACTGATAATGGATCAACTTTTATTTTATCTGAGGATGTTGATTTTTCAAGTGAAACATCAGACTATGTTGCTGCTCGTTTTGATGAGACGACAAATTTGACAACTTATTATGCCGTCAGGAATTACGCGCAAGTTCATTCTGGAATCTTAAATGCTGCAGAAGCTGATCTGACCAACACAACCTTTGAGCAATTCAGAAGAGTTAGGGTGGGAGATTCTAATGTTTCTGAGATTCTTTCTGTTGAAGATTCAGAAGGGAATAAATATTATGAAGTAGAACACTTATCTCAAGAGGTTGTTATGGTTGAAACAACAAACCCAGAAGTCTTTAATGACGGCGTTCGCTCTATTCTAAAACCGTTTTCCACAACAAGAAGGTTTGTTTTAGAACAAGATGACACGGGAACTTATTTGCAGTTTGGTTTTGGATCAGAAGATGTTGATGATGGGGGATTAATTGATCCTTCTCGTGTTGCTCTAAAGATGCAGGGAAAAAACTATATTTCTTCAAAAAGTTTCGATCCGACAAAACTCATTACAACAAATAAATTAGGTATTTCTCCTTACAACACAACACTCAGAATTGTCTATAGAACCAACTCCCCGGAGGGAACGAACCTATCAGCAAATGAATTGAATAGTGTTGTTGCAACAAACTTTATTTTTAAAGATCTTTCGCTTTTAACAGACGCACAAACTTCTTTCGTGCAAAACTCTTTGGAAGTAAATAATGATGAGCCAATAACATCAATCGATATTGATATCTCTGTTGATGAATTAAAACAGAGAGCAAAATCTAGTTTTGCTTCTCAAGGACGAGCGGTTACAAAAATTGATTATGAATCTTTGGTCTACACTATGCCACCAAAATTTGGCTCTGTTACAAGAGCCAATATTATAAACGACCCATCATCAACCAATAGAAAGATTGCTCTTTATGTTATTTCTCAAAATAAAGATGGTCATCTTTCGCCAACTGGCCAAGTTACAAAAAACAATATAAAAAGATGGTTATCTCAATATAAAAGTTTAAACGATCAAATAGAAATCTTTGACCCTAAAATTATAAATTTTGAGGTAGAATTTACTGTTATGGTTGATAAGAGATACAATCAAGAAGTTGTTTTAAGAAATTGTATAGAGCATGTAAATTTACTAATGAGGGACAAGTTTTACATAGCAGAGCCTTTATATTTAACCAGAATCTATAACACTTTAAATAGAGTAGAGGGTGTAGACGATGTCAGAAATGTTAAGGTTTATAATAAAACTGGAAATGGATATTCAAGCGTTTCTATCGATATGGAAAAGATTCTTTCTAGAAACGGAACTTATTATAAAACTCCCCAAAATTGTATTTTAGAATTAAAATATCCAAATGAAAATATTAAAGGAATAGCAAAATAATGGCCATTAAAAGATACTTCGCAAATGCGGACAACACAATAACAAATGCTTTTAAAGAAGATTTGATAACTAGAGGAACAGGTTCAAATATGGGCCAATCGGATATTCTAGAGACATTTTCAATTTATGCGCAACAATCTGCACAATCTGTGGAGTTATCAAGAATTTTACTTCAATTTCCTATTAGCGAAATTACTTCCGACATCGCAGCAAAAATCGTTCCAAATTCTGGTGTCTCTTATTATCTAAAAATGTCTAATGTTAAGCACGACCTCACATTGCCAAAAAATTATAAACTGAATGTTTTGGCGGTTTCTTCTTCATGGCAAGAAGGTAACGGACTAGACATGGATAATTACACCGATTTAACTTATGATAAAATAGGATCTAATTGGGTAAAAAGTGCTGACTCTACTTCTTGGACAACAGCTGGTGGCGATTATCACTCTTCACCTGCATATACAGCCTCTTTTGACAATGGTGACGAAGACTTAGAAGTGAATGTTACAACTCTAGTAGAACAATGGCTAGCTGGTACAAAACAAAATTATGGATTTGGGATCCATCTATCATCTTCGTTTGAAGCTTCTTCTTCAACAAATCCAAACGGAGCAGTTTACTCCTATTACACAAAAAAATTCTTTGCTCGCTCAACAGATAATTTCTACAGCCAACCAACATTGGAAGCGCGATGGGATTCATCAGAAAAAGACAATCGTGGTAATTTTTATTTTAGTTCTTCTTTAGCACCCGCAGTAGAAAACCTAAACACACTTTACATGTATAACTACATTAGGGGAAATCTTCGTGACATTGCTGGAGATTCTGATGCTATTCCTGTTTTAAATCTTTATTACTCTTCTGGGTCTACACCTGAAGGAACTTCGCTTTATTTCCGAGATTCTTCCAATAATGCGGTAAATTTTCTTTCTGCGTCACGAGAGAGTGTTGGAGTTTACAAAGCGGTTTTTTCTGTAACAGGTGGAGCAGTTAATTCAACTTATCCTTATCTTGTTGATGTTTGGACAATGTCAGGCAGTGAACTGCACACAGGGTCTGTCATAATTCCAAACAACTATTCGTTTTCAAACTATAATCCAAATACAAAATATGTAGTAAATGTTAAAAATTTAAAACCCAGATACACAAGAGGACAGACGGAAAGATTTAGACTTTATGTTCGTGAGAAAAACTGGTCTCCAAATGTTTACACTACTGCAAAGTCAACACCACAAAACACTTTAATAGAAAGTGCGTCTTATCAGATAACGAGAATTTCTGATAAAAGAATTGTTATTCCATATGGAACTGGCTCAAGTGCTGAGACTATGCTTTCATATGACTCCGATGGAAACTACTTTGATCTAGATATGGACCTACTGGAAGCAGGATATACTTATGAACTTAAACTTTCTTTTTATGAAGATTCGCTTTTATCCTATAGAGAACAACCATATGCATTCAAAATCAGAGTAGAACAAAATGAGTATTAAAAAATTATTTAACCAAACATTAACAATAACAAATGTTAGTTCTTCAAGCACACTTGTAGAATCTAAACGCTTTATTGATTCTAAAATTATTCAAGATGAAACTTTCCATCCCTATATAGATTTTTCTGATCCAAAAAACTTTGCTAAATTTGGATCTGCTGAAGAATATTACAAGAATTCCATTGAAAGAATTCATGATTATTATCCCTATGACGGATCAGATAAAGAAAAAGTTCTATTTGAACTATCTTCATCTTACTTAGATAAATATGTCTTCAACACAAGATATCCAAAGGAAAATGGTCATGTTAAAATGTCCTATGGAGGATGGGGAACACTTAGCGGCTCTATAGTAAATGGTTATGGTTTATCCAATTCTAATGAATTTATTTTTATAAAAGGAGCCATTCAAGTAAAAGATGGAGAAGAAAGCAAACCTTTTTATCAATCTTTTGATAATTTGATCACTTATGATGAGGAAAAAGACAGAACACTACCACTTAAAATGAACCTAAGTGATGGTCTTACTGTAGAGTTTTGGCTCAAAAAAGACGGATTTGATGTTTCTAAAACTCAAAAAGAAGTAGTGCTGGATTTGTGGAATGGAGAATCATCTTCATCAAGTGGATATGGTCGTTTTACCTTAGCACTTTCTGGAACCTTAAGTGGTCAAGATGTTTTTATCGTCACACTACAGTCTGGATCTAATGGGTTTTTTGAACAACAAATTGGAACATCGGCAATAACCACATCGTCCTTGGGCAACTGGCACCACTATGCTCTTTCCTTTATCTCCGCTTCTTCTGCTGTAACAGGAAGAATCTATGTTGATGGAAACTTAAATGAAAGCAAATCTTTGGGGTCTACTGGAGTAGATCAAATTGGAGGTCTTATAAATGGTTATATTGGAGCCCTGCAGACTTCTCCTTCCGGCTCTCTGGCTGCTCAGTATAGTGGAAAGTTAAGCGCCAGTTTAGATGATTTCCGTTATTGGAAAACTAGAAGAACTTCAGAAGAGATTTACAATAACTGGTTTAGACATGTCCCTGGTGGTAGCAACAAGGAAGATAACAATACAAAACTAGGGGTTTATTACAAGTTCAACGAAGGAATCTTGGGAACAACAGAAGATTCAAATGTTATTGATTACTCAGGTCGTCTAGCCAATGGAACATGGACCGGCTATTCTTCGGGAGCAAGAAGCACCGAGTCTGCTTTTGTTTTATCTGGATTAGTTACGACAGAAGAAAAAGATCCAATTATTTATAGCACTCACTCTAAAGTTGTTTCTCTTAAAGAAGAATTAATGTTATCCGGTAGCAATCATGATTTGGAAAATTCTGGGATGTTATATAACAAAGTTCCGGGGTGGATCCGAGATGAAGACGAAAATAACAATTTTGCTACAAAAAATCTCTACCAAATAATGTCAAGTTATTTTGACACTCTTTACAGTCAAATTTCTTTTTTACCTCATGTAAAAAATAAAACTTATCCAAGCGCAAGCTATAAGCCCTTACCATTTGCAAATAAGCTTTTGGAAAACAAAGGTTTAATTGTTTCTGAATTATTTGGAAATGCTGATGTTTTAGAATATTTTTCAAACACAGACCTAAATCAAGTTCAATTTGAAAAAAAGATAGTTGATATTAAAAACTTGATTTACACAAACATTTATAACAATCTAGAAGAAATCTATAAACAAAAGGGAACTGAGGGTTCTGTAAGGAACATGCTTCGTTGTTTTGGAATTGATGATGAAATAGTAAAACTAAATATTTACACAGATCATGGAAAGCATTACTTCACAGACGCTCTAAAGCAAACATCAATAAATAAAAAATTAATTAATTTAAATAAGCTCGGCCACAACTCAGCAACAATTTTTAACACAACATCATCAATAAACGCGAACTCTTATGTTTCTGGTTCTTTAACAGAAAAACTAGAACAATACAATGCCCTCACTAGTGAGATCTCAATTGTTGTTCCTAAAAAATATGATCCAATTGACAAAAATTGGTATATGACTACGTTTATTTCTGCGTCTGTTTTTGGGATGCACCAAGCTACCACTTCTTCTTCTGATTTTACTTGGGACTCCCCGGATTTAGCAAATTTTCAAGTTTATCTTGTGAGAGATAAAGAAGAATCTAGTAATGCAAAATTTGTTTTAAAGGATTATGCTGGAAACATAAACTTAGAGACTAGTGTCTATAAACAAATTTACTCAAATGAAAAATGGAACTTAGCTGTTAGAATAAAACCAGAAGATTATCCAATTGCTGGTAACGTTGTAACTTCTTCAAACAGAGACTATGTCTTAGAATTTTATGGAGTTAACCACTCTTTCGATGTTGTAAAAGATGAGTTCTTACTTACAGCTAGTTTGAATTATCAAACCGGATCTTCTTATCTTTCAAATCCAAAAAGATTCTATCTTGGAGCACATAAAACAAATTTCACAGGATCTACCCTGCAGCAATCTGACTTAAAGTTTGCTAAATTTGGAGTTTGGCTTGATTATCTAGATAATGAAACAATAAAACAACATAATTTAGACGTAACAAATAAGGGCACTAAAAAATCTTTTGAAGCTTCAACTATTTTTGGAAAAGATTTAGAACAAATTGAAGTTCCTTCATACGAGCTAAAGGTTTTGGATTGGGATTTTGAAACTGTTACATCTTCTGACTCTTCCGGAAAGTTTACTGTAATTGACACCACCAGCGGCTCTGTTGATTCCAGATTTGGATGGGTTGACAATATAACCAGAAGAAAACACGATGCACTGGGTCATTCTTTCCCTGTGTCTTCAACCGAATTCGTAGAGAAAGAAATCATAAATTCTTTTAAAAAAGAACTTCCGGAGATTTCTTATGCAGCAAACGAGATAAAGATAAAATCAGAACAAGAAGAATATTTTATTGAAGATCTAGATGTCTCTGATAATTTTTATGCACTAGAAAAGAGCATGTATCAAATAATCTCCGAGGAAATGTTGAAAACACTTTCCACGGCGAAAGAGATGTCAAATCTTATGGGTGAAGCCGTAGAAAGATATCGACTAGAGTATAAGAAACTTAATCACCTTAGAAGAATGTTTTTTGAAGATGTTGAAGAAAATCCTGACTTTGATAGATTTACAGAATATTTTAAATGGATTGACTCCTCTGTTTCCTACATGGTTTCGCAAATGTTCCCTGTGAGTGTGCGTTTTTCAAGAGGAATCTCAGACACAGTTGAATCCCACATTTTTGAAAGAAACAAATATCAAAACAAATTTCCTTTAATCTCCACAGTAGCCTCCACTGAAGGACGTATGGCTGGTGTGGGACAAGCAAAATACAGATGGGAATTTGGACACGCTCCTTTAAGTGGAGATGACAACGATCATTGTCTTTGGCAGAAAGAAAGAGCTAAAAGATCTGACATAACGGAAAGAGAAACTATTAATCAAGCAATTCTGAACAGAAATAACGCTCAAGCAACAATTGTAGCAAATGCATCTAGAGCTTCTTATTCTGGTTCAACTTTTGCCATTAGAAGATTTACTAAACCTCTTGACCTCACAGCAAAAATAGATCAAACTATTCATGCTGGTGTAAACTACAATCTACAGAAAGACAGAAATTATGTCTGGTCTGCAACAAATAGACACTCAGGTTTGACTGCTGTAGGAATTCCTAGGAATGTAATGTTAGTTGGTGCAGGGCCAGGGCAAGGAATAGAATTGGCAAAAGATTGCAATGACGTTGAGCTGCCAAACGAAAAAAAGAAATTCAACTCAATAGTGTATATAGGGAAAGAATCATCAGGTAGCTCATCAGGAACATTTTCTCCTATTAATGATAGTGCATCCTATTCGCATGCGCTTAAAGGTCATCAAAAATTTCCTTTCAATTTGTTCTCAGGAAGTGTGACATCTGGATATAATTCAATAATTGCTAGTGGTTATAAATCAAATGCAATTTTAACCAACCTCCATTCTGATACAACAGATCTTTCAAATGATATACCAATTCAGGGTCCGTTTACGCAACAATGGGTTGGAGGCCATCAATCTCGCCATGTTGATTTAAACCGCTATGATACTAGTTTAATAGATGGTGAGACTCTATCAGCCCCGACAAACAATATTCATAATCAATATACAAGAGCAGAAGCATGGCGATTGGTTGTAGTAGAGTCTGGTGGAAGCTCTGATGGTGCACTTGGTCTTGTTGATCCTCAATATGGTGTTACTGACATTTCTGGTCATCCTAATAATGGAAAATACCCTGATGTTGCTAAAAAATCTGCTGTATTGTTTAGAGATGGTCGAAATAAACGCTCTTTGAATGTTTCGAACATTAAAACCACTACCTCAAGTGTTAATCACGGAAATTTTCATGAAAATCATGAAATTTTAACAGTTGGTAGTTCTAGAAAAGACAACAATTTATATTTTAGAGATAATCCAGAGATCTCAAATTATCTTCCAGATCGGTTTACAGCCAGCTTACCACAAACAACTAATGTAATGAGCCTTATAGGAATTGATCCCACAGAAAACGGCAACGTGTGGGGAACTCATGCTAATAATCTACAACCAGATCAACAACTACTTTCACCCGAAATTTCTGGATCTCAAGCCTCTGGGTCGTTTGTTGTGACCGGTTCAACAATAAACGGAACCTTTTCTAGTGGATCTTTTAGATTAAATAGACAAATTGCCGCAGCAACTCCATCTCATTTTTCTTTTAATGTGTCTGGTTCTCACTTTGCCGGCACTAATGCTTCCGGAAGTTTTTCCTTCAATAGATCCACCACAGCCCCTGTTTCAGCTAGTATCGCGTTTACTGTTAAAGGTAGAACAATAGACGAGGTTAATTCCTCTGGATCTTTTGTCGTAACCGGCGCATTCACACAGTCAGCAGCTGCAACTGCATCATTTGATGTTGCTGGACCGCCAGTTGGTGGAGAGCGGTCATATGCTATTTTTGATGTTGGTTTTGAAAATGTTCATGACGGACACACTTTTACATTAGGTAGAGACAGCTCAACCGGAGGTGTAGAAATTGAAATTTCTGGAGGTGTAACAGTAGGAAATGAATCCGTCAGTCCTTTTCATTTTCAAAAAGCTTGTCAAATAACTAGTAGTCTTGCACACTATTATACTAGTTCTGTAAATGCAGGCGGCTCTGATGAAGCTATGCTAGAATTCTATGTTTATGTTGGAACAGACACAGCTATCATTGGAGGAACTGGGGATAAATATATTTATCAATCAACCGGTGTTTTCGGATCATCAAAATTTGCAGACCCCGCTCCCGTTATCGAAGTATACATTGAACAGGGGACCAACAGAAGACCGATTGTTAAGCAATATTTTAAAAATACAAACGATGCGGATAATCAAGGATATTGGATCAGAGAGCACAACGATGATTTAGTGATTGGTTGGAATAGAATTGTTATTTTAGGAAGAACGTCCTCTAGAGAATTAAACATAAGTCTAAATGGAACCCTTACCTCAAATTCCATGGGATCGGTAAACGCTGATGTCAGTTATGGGAATAACGTTCTGGCAGCTCCCACAGGGCATAAACTGATGGGAAATGGGACCAACACTTGGGGTGAACATGTTGAGATTTCTAACTTTGTCTATTGGAATGCTAGGGGTGCCGACAGTGATTCAAACATAATTCAAAACATAGCTTCTAGTCCAATCTACCCAGCAGATCTAACTTATTCTTCTTCTTATATCAGAGCTGTTTACCAATTTGGCGATTTTAGTGGAGACACAGTTGCTCATCCCCTAGAAGCCACTAGAACAACCAATATTGCCTTGACTGCTTCCTTCAGTACCATAGGGCACACTTTTAAAGATTCTAACTTCATTTTTAAAAAAACTCCTACAGAGTACTTTGATGATGTTAAAAGTGCCATAGAAAATCGCAATAGTTCTCAGTTTAATGTAGATTATGTGGCTTTTAATTCTTCAAGCACAGAAATTTTTCAAACAAAATGGCCAGCTACAAGTAGCGCTATTGTTGTGCAACCAGGCGCTTCTACTCCAAATTATCAAGTTAACAATGGTTATAGTTTAAATTTTGCAAGATTTTTTGTGAGTTCAAAGCAAGAAACTAATGCAGCAGCTTATCAAATAGCACCAACAATTGACACTGGTTCTTTTACAAATGAACTGAGCATGTCATTTAGAAATTTAGCTTTTGATGCAACAGGCTCTCTTCAATCAAATCAAACAACAAATTCTATTGAAGATTCGTCTATTACAATTGATGGGACAACAATCACATTTGATCATCATGCAAATTCACAAGGTGGCAATCAAGTTCGAACTTATGCCACAACATATCATCCTTGTTTGTCTGGTAGTTCATTTGGTGACAGCAACGTAAACTTTAAAAATAATGCTTATCCTTCCAATGGCTCACTAGAAGCGGCAGATGATTTTAGTTTTTCTTTTTGGCATGCCAGATCATCTACAAACACTCAGCAAGAATATTTGGTTTTACTAGACTCCGCAGGTGGTGGTACAGTTGCTGGGACTGTTTCAATCAAATCGACTAGCACAGGAATTCAAATTGATGCTTATCAAAATGCTTCGACTTATAAAAGATTCACCGCCACTTTTTCTTCTTTAGGGATAAATGAAGATGATTTAAATCATTATGTCTTCACTTTTGATGTCTCTTCTTTAACAGGAGTTTTATACGTTAATGGAGTCTCTAAATCCCTTACTACTTCTGGCACTGCAACATCTTTTAGTCACACTTATACTGAGATCAGAATAGGAAATGCATTGGGTGGTAGCATTTATGAATTGCAAGGTAGATTGTGTCAAGTCTCAATTTGGGATAAAATTTTGACATCAACAGAAGCGCATGAACTTTATCATGATGGAAGAGTAAAAGATCTTTATGGCCACAGCTCAGTTGAAAATCTTGTTCACTGGTACAAACTAGGAACAGAAGGTGGTTGGCCCTCTGTCGGAAGTGATCTTAGTAGTTTTTTAACAATTCCAGACTCAACACCAAGAAATCAAAGAGTAGATCTAACAATTTCTGGTGCTGGTTCAACCAATTTTACTTCTGTGAATGGATTGCCTGACAACACTGTTTCAAATGCGACTTTTTGGACTGCCCTTAATAGCACAATAGATTCCGATGTAGCTGATTACAATGCTAGTAATACAGATGGCTCTTTCTTAGTTACACACACATCTATCGGAACATCAGGCAATGGCGATCCAATGTCAGAAGATTCAGATTTGATTTCTAATTTAGAAACATCCGCCGGCGGTGGAGCATTCGGCGGAGGCGCTGTTGACGGACATTCTATAACAATTGATGGAATTACATTTGAAATAGACACAAACTCATCAATAGTCGACACAAGTACTTTAAAGGGAATTGATTGTCCTACCGGAACCTCAAACGCAGATTTTTGGAATACACTGTCTCAATCAATTAAAAACCACACAGATTTCGACACAATTGCAATCACAGCCGCTAGCACCACAGCAACATTTTCTTTAACAGCTTCAACTGGCGGTACAAACAATGATGGAGTTATTTCTAATCTGAGCGCTTCTTTTCCAAGTTTTGTTCAAACTGCTGGAGGAGTTAATCAATCCGGATCTATTGATGGCAATTATATAGTGTTGGCTGTTGGCTCCGGAGCAGGTGAGCAGAAAAAATTCATTGTGGAATCCTCTGATGGCTCACAATCTGATGACACGCCGACAGGCAGTTTTTATGTAGATTCATCAACCACCACAGACGCAGAGTTCTGGAATAACTTATCACAATCAATTAAAGATAGAGGGTTTGGTGCTTCATATAGTGCAGGATCAGGCCAGGCAACATTTACCGTTACTAGTTATAAAACTGCATCTTCTGGTAATACTGTTTATGGCTCATCAACATCAGGCCCTTCTTTCGCATTTGTAACCCAAAGTGTTACTCCGTGTAACGGGCTAGCCAACTTCTGCGGTGGTGCGGACACTGTTGATAATAATGACGGCCACAGCTTTACTTTGGATGGTGTAACTTTTGAAATGGATAGTAATGGCACCTTCACTGGTGGAAGAACAAATATAGCATCTTCTGGCTCATTGACAAACACACAAATTTTCAATAACATTACCGCTAGCATTATCGCAAACACAGTCTTTGACACTGTAACCTATTCTGTTTTAGGATCAACAGCGACCTTCAGTGTGACTTCTTCTGTGACAGGAACAGTTAAGAATGGTTCGTTTACCACTGGGTCGGGTTTTACTATGGTTTCTCAAACTGCTGGTGGAACAAACACATCAGGATCTCAATATGGAAACACTTTAGTTATAGGAAATCATGGCTCTGATGTAACCATAACAGTGGGAAATGGATCATCTCCAGATGCATCATTGTCCAATACAGCATGGTGGAATGATCTATCTCAATCGATTAAAACCAACACAAACTATGACATAATAACAATAGTAGACAATGGTAATAATGCGACATTTCGATTAACATCTTCAGTTGCTGGAATTGCTGGTGACGATACACATTCAGAGACAGGAGAAACATTCTTCAATGTTGTAAATTCAACTGGTGGAAGTGATGCAGGTGACTCAAGTGATGGTTCATCAATCGCAATAAACGATGGAACAGGTATAGTTAGTTTTGTATTAGATAGCGATGGTACATACAGTGGTGATCATAATATTCCTTCATCTGCATCGTTGTCAGACGACCAAGTTTTCAATGCTCTTACACAATCAATCAAAGACAATACATTGTTTGACACAATTAGTATGTCTCCATCATCAGGTAACAATAGAATTCTTAGTTTAACATCAAGTGCAACTGGTTCAAATAGAAATTCATCTTTTTCAGGTATTTCCGGTGATTTTACAATGATTTCCCAAACTGCCGGCGGTACTAATCAATCGGGTGCTGATGATGGAGATAATATCCTAATTGACGGAAAAAGATTTGTTTTAGACAATAACTCTAGTGGAACAGATGGAGTCCCAGCAAACAATTTCTATATAGATTGTTCTAACGGTACTTCAAATTCAGCTTTTTGGAATTCTTTGAGTCAATCAATCAAAAACAACACGGTCTATGACACTATTTCAATTGCTTCTTCAACTGGAACGGCAACATTTAGTTTGACATCTTCAACAACTGGTTCTGCATTGAATGTCGCATTACAAGAAACGGGCAGTTCGTTTACCAGTCTTTCAGGAATGGCTGGGGCAACCAATGTTGTTCCTGCTGTTTATTCAATACATGACGTTGTTATAGCTGTCCCGACTCCAACTTTGAGAAATTCACAAAGAAACAGAACAGTTATTTCTAGTAGATTTTCAGCTCCAGGTGGCGTTGCAACGCTATCTAATGCGTATCTAGATGTTTATGCAAGAGAATTTTCAGTTTACAATAATCTAAATTATCGTAACCTTTCCGTTCGCGGAACAGCTGTTCGTGTTTCTTCTTCAGCTGATGGAACAGATTACTATAGCTTTGGTGGCTCCGGAGAATCTGGAACGATTAGAGCAGCAAACCATCTTGATCAAAGAGATGGACACAAAGCGTTACTATCTCGTCACATGGGGCGTTTTGGGATTGATTCTAGATATGCGGCAGAATTAGGCGGTGTCCCAATAACAACTGGATCTTACACAGAAAATCCTGCGTATCATGGACAACAGAGAAATGAAAACAGGAGACCAGCAAATTCTTCCACTGTTCTATCCCCTGTTCTTATAACGAGACACGATAATGCTTACATAAATTCTCCTATTCCGAGATCTGACTTTCAATACAAATGGGTAACTTCTTCACTTGGAGATAATTATAGTATAACAAGTGGAAAGCAAAGAATGTATGGATATGCAGACCCAACAGGGATTTTAAGTTCGTCTGTTGAAATAGACGGAGATTCCGGTTTTGTTGCAGCAATAACTTTCCCGACAGCCTCAGAGATTTTTGGAGAGTAGAATGGCAAAACATTATTTAGACTTTGTTGGATTAAATACATTTATTTATGAGCCTATAAATTGGAATGGACCAGGATGCACATCAGATGGAAGAGGAGTGGTAGTAGAAAATCATTCAAGCAATTCAGCTGGTGTTCCAGTTGTTAACGAATTGAACACTTTTGGATGGCACAAAAATGATTACGATGGCTTTGGAGCTGCGATTGCTATAGCTCTAAATTCTGCATCATGTCCGGACCAGCCTGTAATAGAGAATCCTTATTATTCTTATAATTTAAAATACCTTAAAAACTTTGTCTTCTCTCACGAACTCCCAACAACCGCATCCTTCTTTCCTGCTCTCATGCTTCGAAGAAATGGACCTTACGGTTTTCCAACTTGGAAACAGACAAGAGTGAGCGAAAACCCTCTATCTCGCAAACAAAGAAAAGAAAACACCTTCACACATGTAGTGGAGCCGGGTCCTGATGTTTTAATGAACAATTCCGGAAGATTGAATACGTTGAGAGGAAAATATGGAGAGTTAAGAAAGTTTGTTGAAGCACCTGTTTCTTCACGATATAAGCCTTTTGTAATTGGCGCGGCGACAGTTACAAGTACAGGAAGTCTTGAGAGATTTGAGTTGGTTTCTTCATATGGCAATGAAACTGCTTTCTTTAATAACAACCAGGCGAACAACTACTACAATAAGACACTTAAAAAATCAGAACAGTATGAACAAGCAACCGGCTACTACCTTAACGGTGGTCTAGAAAAAGACGGTTCTCCAATTGATGTGTTTGAATATTTTAAATATTCTGAATGTGTTTATCCTCCTCGTGTTTATCAATATAAAAACTATGTCAGACAAAGAACAGCATTTTCGTTCCCGTGGAGAGATGATAGGGAAGATAGGTTGGAAACCGCAGTTCATGATTTTGGAGGAACAGACTTTTATGGCTCTTATTTAACACAAAGTATGTGGATTTTAGATGCTAGAACAAATTGGACTAACTTAGACACCACTGCCCTCAGTTCGAATGAAGGGAGATACAGATATCATCATTCCATTTTTCGTCAAACTGCTGGTGGACTAGCAGGAACAATACAAGATGTAGATTATGGTATTTTGCAAAACGTTTACAACACTTTTTATTATGATATGAGAAGCTTGTCTTATGCTAGTGGTCTAGATGAGTTCATGGCTATTGCACCAACATATAATTATAAGCACACATTGACACCATCTTCTTCTGTTGTATCTCCAAATGGAATGAAAATTGAAGGAATTAACACTGGTTCTACTATGGGAAATATGGATGCTTATGAAGATTTGCCGTCCGGTGAAGCCAAGTGGGAAGCCGGATCTCAATCTGGTCTAAATCCATTCTATGATTCTTACGACAAATATATTAATGGTGTTCGTCAATATGGAAAAGACTACACTATTATTCCTGAATTTAGAATAAGCGATCATGTTGAGACATATCAATCAAAAGGAGCCATTGAAGAAGTAGCTGATTTGTTTTCTTTGACTGGTGCTTTATCAAACGCCTCTGATTCTTCCAAAGATAACTTTTATAAAATTTATTCAACATCAGAATTTATGAAACATTTTGAAATTGTCAAGAGAGACCACAAAGAATTTGTTGATCCAATGTCAATTACCCTTAAATGCAAAGCTATTAAGAAATTTCTTCCATATGAAGGATTTTATCCAGCACAACGATCTGTGGATTTGGCCAAACAGTTTTATTATTCTTATAAAGATTTTGTAGCCACTAGTGGTTCCGCAAGTGAATTTAACACTGGTAATAATGATAAAAAACTTTTTCAAAACTTCATGGTTCCCATGTTTGCTCCAGGCATCTTCTTTAACACAATTAAATCAGGTGTTGCTGTTGATTATCCATTGATTGATTCTAATATGTTTTTGTCAAACAGTACAGGTTACGGTAATGTGTTTGAAGCTTCTAATAATTATTATATTAAAAATAGCAATAATCCGGCTCAAACCACAGGACAATTTTTTGATCGAAGAGTCCCATTTGAAGCAATAATAGAGCCTGAAAAATATCTTGCTGGTACCAGAATCTATTGCAACGATCCAAATCTATATGCAAATAACTCTGGATCTGTTGTTTGGAATGGTGGTGGAAATAACCTCTATAAACTCATGGCGCACAACTTTTTAGCAGAAACAAATGACTTTTTCATGAAAAACAATCGCTATACAACAATTACCTCAAAACCCTCAAGTGATCCAACAGTAGGTCTTGCACAAGAAAACACCAGATATATGATGCGAGTTAAAATGTACAAGTCAATCAACACTTCAGATGTACCGCTTATCTCAGGATCAGCCGGTTTTTATAAGGCTCCTCAATATTCAAATGAGGTAAAAGAAACTTTTACAATGTATTCTAGACCATCAGCCTTTGGTCCACCACAGATGATAACTGCTAGTTTTTTCTCAACGCCATATCAAATAAAACTAGGAGAAACTGGTGAAAATTATGCCTTTACCCCTCCATATTACTATGGAGAATCTTGGGCAGATATTTCTTTTGTTTCGTCAGAAGCAAGAAAATATTCGATCGAAGAAATAATAGCGTCCTCTTCTGTTTATTATTATCGTTTTGCAAACGATACAGATGTTGAAAATACTCTTAGAACAAGATCTATAAACGGACCCGGTGATGACTTTGGAGACTCAAACAGTGAATCTCAAATAGCTATGAATCTAAACGCTTCAGTTAACTTGTTTTCACAACAAATAGATGCAGATAATTCTGTTGATCCAAATAACCCAACAACAAGGTGGACGATTCAAACCAAGTTTGAAACTCCAATGCTAAATTTTAACCACCTTTCCGCATCAGATAGTATAACTCTTCCAAATAATGCATCACAATCTGTTCCTCGTGGAATGTGGCACCAATATGGAAGGATAGAAGAAGATTCTACAAAAGGTATTTTTCTGCAGGTGGACGATATACCAAAAGATTGGGTAGAAAACTATATGACAGAATCAGCTAATTATAAATCTCTTGTTGATCTTTGCGGCTTCTCAACAGAAGCAACACGTCTTGGTGAAATCAAGGACTCAAAAACTATTTCCGAAGCAATTGTTGCTGTTCCATTCGTTGAGCAAAATGGTGAAAGATTTTTCTTTAGAATCTCTAGAAATGATGTTGCAAGAACATTTGGAACTGTTCAGGAACAAAATCTTGTTGGCGAATCTGTTCATCAAATGCTTAGAAAGATTCGAAACTACGTCCTTCCACCTCCGCTAGACTTTATCAACAATCCAGAAATTGATCCATTTGCTATGTATGTTTTTGAATTCAAACACACGTTTACAAAGCAAGATCTTGCAAACATTTGGCAAAACCTATATCCGGAAATTGGAGAGACATTTGAAGTAGCTGAATCTTCTATTTCACATCAATTACTGGCTCATGAACTTCTGGGTGGCGGAGCAGTTTTGAATAGTAATGGTAGATTAGACACGAATGCTGTTGGAAATGAAATACCAGACAGGGTGCGATGGATGGTTTTTAAAGTTAAGCAACGAGGAAAAATCAACTATTATGAGAAAATTTACGGTCGTGAAGATGCTCTATCCGATGCTGTTGTTTCTTCTCAAGGACGTAACGTTGAAGTTTCCTATAATTGGCCCTATGATTATTTCTCTCTGGTTGAACTAGCTAAACTAGAGGTGGAGACAAAGTTCGCAAAAAGACCCGTCAATGATGCTAGAAAAGATGTGATTGCACCAATTATAAGAACAGATCTGCCAACTTTAATTGGGAATGTTCGAACAGAAACCGGTTTGAGATCCTTGTTTGATGAAGCGATTACCGGAGATTTGCCAACACCTGATGACACACCGCAACCTATAGTGGGTGGAGGAGAAGAATATCTCGCACCAACACAACAAGGTGGTCTGGGAAGGGCTTTTAATGCTTCAATAAATGAAGCTTTCACAGAAATAGATTCTCAGCTGGGAGCATTGACACCAGGAGTAGGTGGCGGCGCACCAGCAAATACGCCCATGGCCGACTTGCAGTTTAACGTTGCAGCCGGGTTAGGACCAGCTGGTAGCGTAGGTATTCCCATGGGACAAGATCTAATGAATCAATTTGGCGGATCTGCTGGTCCACAAATGGTTACAGTGCAGCGATTTGAAGGAATGGCGGATTATTCAGCCAATCAATCATTTATTTCTATGAATCAATTTCGATTTAGAGGACCTTATTAATGACATTTTTTAATAAAAAAGAAGACGTTTTGAAGATTGAGTTAACACCTCATGGAAGAAAACTACTATCACAAGGTAAAATGAAACCTTATTATTATGGCTTCTTAGACGATGACATTCTATACGATGGATCTTGTGGAGGTCTAACAGAAAATAATACACAAATGCAAAGTAGAATTATTTCAGAAACTCCTTACATGAAACCGCAAACAAATTATAAAGGAGTTGATTCGTCAAAAAGCGATGCCGACAATAAAACAGAACAAGCCATTTACATGCAGCAAAAAATAGGAACAAACAACCAAGGCGAAGAAAAAACATCTGGTTGGAATGTTACCGCTTTATTAGGAGAAATTTCATCTTCAGCTGCAACTCTTTCTGGTACCTCAGAACCTCTACAACCAATTCCACAACTAGATTTTGATTTAAATTACACAATGTCTGTTGGCAACATTATAGATTCTGAAATAGACGATCAAGGATTTCTGTTTAATAGAGAGTTTCCAGCAATTGTAAAAGAAGATGGAACTTTTGTTGATGTTGAACCTGAGCAACTTTTGTTAAATGTTTTTGAAAAAAATGGTTTCTTTCATAAAGATTCATATGAGATAGAGGTTTATCTCTTTGAGCAAGATGAACAATCAATCGATAGAAAGCTAAAATTTTATTTTCAAGACAATCAGGTCGTTGATAACATGTTAACCGATAATGTGCCTTTTATCTTAGAAGATGGGGTAGAGCTTACCAATGACTATGTAGAATATTATATTAATATCAACGTAGACAACGAAATCCCACAAGAAGATGTTTGTAAGGGTCTAATTAGATTAAAAGCAAAAGATATTTTCTTAGACTTTGAAGTTGAGTGCCCTGATCGTGATGATCTAGACATTAATATTTATGGAAGTAGAGTCACCATGCAAGATTTGGAGGAGTGTTAATGACAACAGAATTAATTGGATTTGAGAATTTACCAAATGTCTATATAAAAGAGATAACCATAAATGATTATTCCTCAACACAAAATAAGATAACAACTTCTTTGGTTCTACATGATTCAATTGAAAATCCATCTTGGTATGACACCAGCGAGTTTTTATCAAAACTTATGCAAATTGGATTCGTTTTTTTAAATGACCCCTTGGATATCCAAGAAATGAATCAAGGAGAAAAAACTCCATTAGATTTCAAATCAAAGATCTTGACCAAACCATTGCCGGTTCCAAAGATGGATGGCGAAAACAACAAATTTCATTTATCATTCTCTGTTGTCGTTCCAAAGACAACAAGCGATATGAGTGTTTATGCTTTTACTTTCGTAGATGAAAAACTAGTTTATGAAAACTTGGGAATAAATGTAACTCAGAATTATTATGGACCAATAAAAGGCGAAAAATTATTTCAAAATGGCTTCATGGGCAGTAACACATATGTTTTCATGAAAAGCAATGGAGAATATTGGCCCGGCCCTGTTCATCAAGCTGGTGAAGATTTATATATGCCGGGCTCTTATCACCAAGAAGGACAGATAGAATACCTTACAAGATTAGCCATTAGGAACACAAAAATAAAAGATTTTAGAGCCGAAAACAATAAACACGCAAGTCAAAAGATTAAAGTTGACAATGTTATTTCAGATTTATCTATTTCTTACAATAGCAAAACAGATATTAATGCTATTTTTATGCTAAACATTAAGTCTTTGTTAAAAGAAAAAACGAACTATGGTCGATTTTTAGAAAGAGCTACAGCGGAAACAATAAGCGAGATCTTAAGCTCATTTAGAATAAACTTGTTTATTTTGCAAAGAGATAGGGTTGTCATGACAAAAGCCACAAACCTCAGTAAACCAAAAGTCAAAAGAACATTAGGCAAGAAAACAATTTTGAAATCTCATGACGAAAATGGAATTCTAAGACCTTTTAGTCGCTTTGAAAGAATGGGATTTTTTGATATAATAGAAAACGAACTAAGATCCAATTCAAGTGATAATGTAAGGCAAGTGAATGAGATTTATAAAGAAGAGTTGAGTGATTACAAAAAAATAGCAAAAATTTCTGAATTATTTCTGGGCTATGGAGAAGAAATAAGAGCATTTCAATTTAATGATTATGAACTAACTGAGAAAACATATGGGACGTTTAAATATAAACTGTCGATTCATTTTTTAGATCCCATCTCTACTTTTCTAGATGATCTGCACTTACAGATGAAATTAGACATGTCAGAAATTAAGAAATATTCTTTTTATGCTTCTAGAGGAAGAAACTTAGCGGAGTCTCAAATTGACTATCA
>MDTC01230392.1_pt1 | contig 20206 bp, 13 predicted proteins | sample 811181 | NCBI WGS metagenome assembly MDTC01 (sample SAMN05326644, study PRJNA326480) | marine metagenome | isolation source: seawater | place: Pacific Ocean: North | collected 2011 | reverse complement strand
GCCCTGCTGGATGCCGACGGATGCGGCGACCGCGACAATGAACACGCCCGCCCCGATCCCCAACTCCCGCACCCCGGGCATGGCGGGCACCTTCGCCCCCATCACCGGCAGCAGCGCCACGACGGAGGCGACCAGCACGAAGCCGTTGACCGCGTACAGGCGCATGCACCACAGGCACACGCTGCCGATCTCGGCGATGGAGATGTAGTAGAGGAAGCCGCTGAATGCGGAGATGGCGACCCCACCGAGGGCAACCAGCCACAGGGCGGCGCGCTTGCCGGCCATCGCCAGGCCGGCCAGTCCAATCAGCGCCACGTAGGTCGGGATCGCCCAGGTGAAGGTTGGAACGCCGAAGATCTCCGACCACTCCGACGTGTTCACGACGTCGCAGCTGACGCCCTCGGCCTCGGCGCAGCCCACCAGCTCGAACTGCACGTCCGCGCCGCCGTAGACGGAGATCTCGTGGTGCATGCTCATGTAGATGCTGACGCCGATCCCGAACACGAGCGCGCCCACGACAAGGGCCATGGCGATGCGGGTGAGCAGCAGCGCGCTGGCGGCGGGCGGACTCGCGGTCTGCTCGCTCATCGGACCATCCCGTCGAGCACGGCCTCGAGCTCGGTCAGCCGCTTCTCGCGGCTGTAGCCGACCTTGCGCCACTTGATGGTGCCCTTCGCGTCGATCACGAAGGTCGTGGGCATGCTGGTCACGTCCAGCTGACCCATCACCTGCGACTCGTTGTCCCAGACCACGGGCAGCTCGAAGGCGACCTGGCGCATGAACATCTCGGCCGCGCGCTGCTCCCGATCGACGTTGACCGCGAAGACCGCGACGTCGTCCCGGCGCTTCGCCAGCTCGGCGAGCTCGGGCAGCTCCGCCCGGCAAGGGCCGCACCAGCTGGCCCAGAACGCGAGCACGACGGGCTTGCCCCGGTGCTTCTGCAGGTCGAAGTCGCCGCCATCGAGGGTCGGCAGGACCATCTCGGGCGCGGTGCGGCCGATCACCTCGACCGCGTCCGCGGGGATCATCTCCGGGGCTCCCAGAGCGAGCCCCGTCAACAGCAGGAACAGCGAACCCATTCACGCCTCCGGACGAGCCGGGAGACTAGCGTGTCAAGGGTTGGTCCGCAGCAGCCGTGACGTCCCTAGACGCCGAGCACCCGGGCCGTGTCCAGCACGATGAGCGCCTCGTCGTTCACGTGGGCGATCTTGCGGACGTAGGAGCTGCCCTGGTCGGTGCGGGCCTGACCGCCTTCCGGCACGTCCACGACCTCCTGCACCCGGTCGACCACCAGGCCGACCTGCTCGCCGACGAGCTCGACGACCACGATGCAGGTGCGGTGATCATCCTCCCGGGTGGGCATGCCGAAGCGCTTGCGCACGTCCATGATGGGGATCACCTTGCCGCGCAGGTTGATCACCCCGCGGATGTGGTGCGGAACGTCCGGGACCTCGGTGCACTTCTGCAGGCCGACGATCTCGGTGACATGCGAGATGTCGATGGCGTAGGACTCCTCTCCGATGCTGAACGCGAGGTGCTGCGCCGTTCCCGCGGGTGCGGCGTTGCTGGCTTCATTCATGCCGGTGGTCACTGACTGCATGGGGGTCTCCTGGCGGGGCTCAGGCCGCGCACTGGGCCATCAGACTGTTGATGTCGAGGATGAGGCTGATCTCGCCGTTCGACAGGATCGAGCACCCCGACAGGCCGCGGGGATTGCCGAGGAAGGAAGGGAGCGCCTTGATGACGGTCTGGCGCTGACCGATGAGCTCGTCGACCACGACACCCAGCTGCCGCTCGCCGTCTTCGACGACGACCAGGGTGCCGCCGTCGCCGGGGGCCTCGCCGGGCAGGCTGTAGAAGTCGCGTAGGGGCAGCAGGGGCAGGAACTCACCGCGGTAGTGCACCACGTCGCGCCCGTCCGGTAGCGTCGTGACCCGGTCCTGGTGGCCCGAGACGGACTCGCGGATGGACAGCAGGGGGATGGTGCAGAGCATGTCGTCCACCCGGACCAGCATGCCCTCGACGATGGCGAGGGTGAGCGGGATCCGCAGGGTGAAGCGGCTGCCCTTGCCCAGGGTGCTCGTGACCTCGACGCGACCGCGGAGCTTCTCGATGTTCCGCTTGACCACGTCCATGCCGACGCCGCGGCCGGAGATGTCGGTCACCTGGGCCGCCGTCGAGAAGCCGGGCGCGAAGATCAGCTGGAACACCTCGCTGTCCTTCATGTGCTCGCCGGTGCCCGAGATGATGCCCCGCTCGATCGCCTTGGCCAGGACCTTGTCGCGGTCGATGCCGCGGCCGTCGTCCTCGATGGTGATGTGGACCTCGCCGCCCTGGTGCCTGGCGCCCAGCCGCACCGTGCCCCTAGGGCTCTTGCCGGCGGCGATCCTCTCCTCGACGGTGTCGATGCCGTGGTCACAGGCGTTGCGCAGGAGGTGCACCAGCGGGTCGCCGATCGCCTCGATGACGCTCTTGTCGACCTCGGTGCCCTCGCCGTGCAGGTCCAGCACGATCTGCTTGCCCTGCTTCATCGACAGGTCGCGGACGAGGCGCAGCATCTTCCGGAACAGGTTGCGGACCGGCAGCATCCGGGTGGACATGGCCACGTCCTGGAGGCTGCGGGTGATGCGGTTGAGCTGCAGCGCCGCCTTGTGGAAGTTCTCCAGCTCGAGGCCCGTCAGCTCGTTGTTGTGGGTGACCATGCGCTCGGCGATGATCAGCTCTCCGACGAGGTTCATGAGCTGATCGAGCTTGTCGACGTCCACGCGGATGCTGGAGTTGGCCGTGGCGACGCGGGGCTCGGGCGCCTTGACGGGGGGCTTCGGCTCCTTCGCGACCGGCGCGACCTTGCGGCGAGGCTCCTCCTCGACGTTCGTGTGGTCCTCCTCGACGTTCGTGTGGTCCTCCTCGACGTTCGTGTGGTCGTCGTCGACGTCGTCGCTGTCGATGCTGGTGGCGCGCGGGTTCACGACCGGCGCGGTCGGCGGACCGAAGACCAGCGCCAGTCCCTTGCCGTCATCGTCGTCCGCAGGCGGCATGACCGAGGGCTCGGGATCCGGCTCGACCGGAGCGATCGAGACCGGGGCACGGCCATCGAGAGCGGCCTGCAGATCCTCGCCCAGCGCCACGGCCGGGGCGGCGAGGGTCTCGTCGGTGCCGGACTCCTCCACCGTGTCGACCGCGCGGGCCGCAAAGTCCAGCGCCCGGCACAACAGGGTAATGTTGCGCCTGGTAAGCCGATCCTCGCGCTTGCGTACCCGGTCGAGCAGCGACTCGGCCTTGTGGGTGACGGAGACGAGGTGGCTGAAGCCGAGGAAGCCGGCGGTGCCCTTCATCGAGTGGAAGGTACGGAAGACCCGGTTGAGGCTCTCGTCGTCCAGCTCTGCATCACCGCCGGCCTGCTCCAGCTCGATGAGAGTGGACTCGATCTCGGCGATGGACTCGCGTCCTTCGACGAGGAACTCCTCGATGATCTCCTGGTTGTCGTCCTGCATGCCCAGGGCCTCCCGAATGGGGACGGTCGTGCTGCACACACGTCGGTCAGGCCAGGGTCCACTTGAGGTGTCTCGTCGTAGGAACGCGACCGGTCAGCGGCGACGACGGCGAGCGGCGAGCACCAGCAGGCCGAGGGCCCAGGGCAGGATGCCGGCGGGAGGCCCGCTCTGGCAGCCGCAGCCGCCGGGCTCGGTGTCGGTGTCCTCGGGCGGCACCAGCGTGTCGAGCACGTTGGTCGCAGAGAGCTCGCCGTAGCCGTAGATCGGGTGGTGGCCGTTGTCGTCGGGAGTCACCTGAGGCGAGGGCACCGCGGAGTCGATGAGCAGCTGACGGACCTCGGTGGCGGTCAGTGACGGTTCGACCGAGAGGATCCAGCCGGCGAGGCCCGAGACGACCGGGGCCGCCGCCGAGGTGCCGCCGAACGTCTCGAAGGTGCCGCCCCCGGGAGCCAGGGTGACGGTCGCGGACGGCGCGGCCAGGTCGACCGACAGACCCTCGTTGGTGTAGGCGGTCGGGAGGCCGTAGCGGTCGGTCGCCGAGACGCAGATCACCTCGTCCATGGCGGCCATCTCGTCGGCCAGGATCTCGCGATCGTCGTTGCCCGCGGCAAAGACCACGACCGTGCCCAGGCCGCCGCGCCCTTCGGTGGCCGCGCGGCGGATGACCGAGGCCAGGGTCGACGGCACCGGGGTCGGGCGGATGAAGCCCCAGCTGTTGTTGATGACGTCGGCGTCCGCGGCGATCGCGTGCTCGAAGGCGGCCACGTCCCGGCTCAGGGCGCCGCCGCCGTTGTCGCCGAGCATGCGGATGGGGATGATCGTGCAGCTGGGGCACATGCCGACGATGCCGGTGCCGTTGTGGGCACGCGCGCCGATGATCCCGGCGACGGCGGTGCCGTGGCTGTCGTCGTTGCTCGGCGGTCGGGGGTCGTCGTCGTCGTCGTAGGTGTCGCGCGGCTCGACCCAGCCGCCGTCGAGATCGGGATGGTCGATGTCCACGCCGCTGTCGATGACCGCCACCCGGATGTCCGGGTCCCCCTCGGACACCGCCCAGAGCGCCTCCATCTCCAGCAGCTCCATGTACCACTGGCCCGGATAGCCCGGATCGTCGAATGAAAGCGGCTTCTTGGGCAGCAGGAGGTCCGGGAGCGCGGCCTGCGTCCCGGGGGTGCGGGTGAGCTCGGCGGCGAGGTCCACCGCGGCCTGCACGTCGCGGACGGGCACCCGCCAGGAGCGCCCGGTCGGACCGAGGGGCTGGGCGCCCGCGGGCGGGGACACCCCCTCTTCCAGGACGACGACCACCGCCGGCAGCGACACCACCTCGAGCGTACCGAAGCGGAGCACGGCTGCGCCGGGAGCCCGCTCGGGAACGGACTCGACGACCACCGGCGGGTGATCGGGATCGAGGTCGAGCGTGGCGGGAGCGGCCAGAGCGGGTGAGACTGCGGCGATGCTGACCAGCAGCGCGCAGGGGATCCGGAGCATGGGTCTCCTCGGGCTGCGTGACTCCTATCCCCGGAGCCCACGTGCGCACTCCCCGCCTCTCTGCCGCCCTCGTCCCCGCACTGGTCGCGACCCTCGCGGCGATGGCCGCCTGCACGGGCAGCGACACCGATCCCACCGGTGACACCGACGCCTCCACCGCGGTCTGCACCGAGCCCAAGGAGGTCTCCTGCGAGGACGACCTCATCCTGACCCTGGGCATGCAGGACTTCGTCAGCACCGGTGCGGTCGGCACGACCCAGGACGGCGGCGACTTCCTCACCACCATCGACGCCACCGCGGGCGGCTTCGGGCAGAGCGACAGCAACCCCTGGGTGTACGTGCGCTTCACCGCAAACGGCGCCGAGAAGGTGGAGATCGACGACGAGACCGCGCTCGGCGACATGTCCTGGCACCTCGCCGCCAAGCGCTTCATCCTGCGCCTGAACGGCGGCTCTTCCGGTCCTTCCTGCGTCGGCGCAGCTCCGTTCCTGGAGCGCGAGTACAGCGACCTGACCGAGGTCCCGGCGGGCACCCGCTTCGTCGAGGACGACTACTACACCGAGGACTGCACCATCGTGAACGACAGCAGCGGGCTGCCCAACAGCCCGCAGGTCGCGATGGGCGCGTGGTGGGAGTACCCCGGCTGCGTGCAGACCACCGGCGTGCCCTTCCTCGTCCAGCTCGACAGCGGCGAGGTCATCCGCGTGCGGGTGGAGTCCTACTACGCGACCGATCAGGACGTCTGCAACAACACCGGTACCGGCGGCTCGGGCGGTGGCAACCTCACGCTCCGCTGGAGCTTCGTGGAGTAGGCCATGCTCGTCCTGCTGTCCCTGCTGGCCACCCCCGCCGACGCCGCGCGCCCGACCGACGGCGGGCAGTTCGGCTACGTCAGCGGCGACGAGGTCGTGCACTGGGACAGCCCCGGCGGCATCCGCGTGCACTACGCCGTCAGCGGTCCGAGCGTGGCCCTGCTCGACGACGAGGACGACAACGGCGTCCCGGACTTCGTCGAGCTGATCGCCACCCACGTCGAGGGCTCGTTTGCCGCCTACGACGAGGCGGGCTTCCGCAGGCCCCTGCACGAGAGCGACCTGTCGCTGGGCAACCTCGGCGGCAGCGACGCCTTCGACGTGTACCTGGTCGACTTCGGCGGCAACTCGGACGGCGCCTACCGCAACGACGCGTGCCGCTCCGGCGTGTGCAGCGGTCACCTGCTCATCGAGAACGACTTCGCCGGCTACGGCTACCCGAGCCTCGACCACGCCGCCGCGACCCTGGCCAGCCACGAGCTGTTCCACGCCGTGCAGGCCGCCTACGTCGAGACCCTGCCGGTGTGGGTCTCGGAGGGGACCGCCACCTGGGCCGAGCGGCTCTACGACCCGGAGAGCACGGACTTCCTACGCTTTGCCGCGGTCTACCTCGGGGACACCAACCGCTCCCTGAACAAGCCCCCCGCCGGCCCGGTGCCCTCCTTCGCCTACGCCACCTGCCTGTGGTGGGACTTCCTCACCCTGCGCCACGACAGCGACGTCATCGTCGAGCTGCTGGAGGGCTTCGCCGCCGATCCCCAGGTGGACGAGCTGGCCCTGATCGGCGACATCCTGGACGGACGCGGCGACTCCTGGCGCGACGCCTTCTCGACGTTCGCGGCCTGGAATGCTGCGACCTTCACCCGCGCGGGCGACGGCGGCTACCCGTACGCGGCCAAGCTGCGCAGCGTCGAGTTCGAGGCGATCGACGACGCATTCGTGGAGGAGATCCGCGTCTTCCCCATGGCCAGCGTGTACTTCGCGGTCGAGCACGACGGCGGCCCCCTGTGGGGCGGATCCGCCGTCTGCGACGACGACCTGCCGATGCTGATCGTGTTCCCCGCCGCGTCGGGCGCCCTCGAGGAGCCCCTGGACCGGATCGAAGGGGCCGGGCGGCTGGTCGCCGGCGGCGAGGATCTGCCCGCCGGGCGCTACTACGCGGTCGCGACCGTGCCCGAGCCCGCGGAGAGCTCGCAGAAGGACCTGATCTGCCTGCAGGCCGAGGGTGCGCTGGATCCGGCCTGCCTGTGCGATGCCGGGCTGACCGACGACACCGATGGGCCGGGGGACCCGGATCCGGGTGGCTGCGGATGCTCCGCGGCGTCGTCAAACCCGGCTCTCGGCTGGATGCTCGGCCTGCCGCTGGTCCTCGCGCTGCTGCGCCGTCAGCGACGGTGAAGTCGTCACCGGCCATCCAGCACTGGACGGTCCGCTGACTTTTCCGTAGCATTCGGGGCCTGGGACTCCGCGTCCCCCATTCCCCCCCGGGAGGCCCTATGCGCGCCCTCACGAAGACCCTGTGCCTGTCCCTGGCACTCTTCGGCATCGCCGGTTGTGGCGAGCCCGACGAGGACGGAGACGGCTTCGTCGAGTCGGTCGACTGCAACGACCGCGACGCAGCCATCAACTCCGACGCCCCCGAGGTGTGCGACGGCATCGACAACAACTGCGACGGCTTCGTCGACGACGACGCCAACGTGGTGGACGCGCCCAGCTGGTACCTGGATCGAGACGTCGACGGCTACGGCGACGACACGGTCGTCAAGGTCACCTGCAACACCCCCGGCGGCGGCTGGTCGCTGGAGGGCGGCGACTGCGACGACACGGACCCCGACGCGGTCCCCGGCGGTCAGGAGATCTGCAACGGCAAGGACGACGACTGCGACGGCACCGAGGACGAGCCCGAAGAGGCCATCGGCGCGGAGGTCTGGTACGAGGACCGGGACTTCGACACGTTCGGCGACCCCGCCACGGGCAAGCTGACCTGTCCGCAGCAGGTGCCGCGCCTGTCGGTCCAGAACGGCGAGGACTGCGACGACACCGACGACGCGCAGTACCCGGGCGCCGCCGAGTACTGCAACAACGAGGACGATGACTGCGACGGCGCCACGGACGAGCTGGACGAGGTGCTCGACGGGTTCGATGCCTGGCGCGACGCGGACGACGACGGCTACGGCGACCCCTCGACCACCACCTACGTCTGCTCCCTGCCCGAGGGCTACAGCGATGTCGGTGGCGACTGCGACGACGGGGACGCGGTGGTCGCGCTCGGCTGCGGCTGCACCACGTCCGAGGAGGGTGACCTCATCGTCACCGGCTCGCGCACCCTGCCCGGTGGTCGCCACGACTACGCCAACGTCGTGATCGAGGCCGGGGCCACCCTCACCTTCACCGGCACGGAGCCGGTCTACCTCTTCGCCGAGACGGTCACCATCGCCGGCACCCTCGACATCGCCGCCAAGGGCACCACGGCGGGTCCGGGCGGCGGCGCGGGTGGCAGCAGCCGCAGCTGCAGCGCGGTCGGCGGGAAGGGCGGCAACGGCTTCCTCACTGGCGGTGGGGCCGGCGGCGGCGCCTATCCCTACACCACCGGCGGCGGTGGCGGTGGTCACGCCGACGACGGAAGCCCAGGTGCAAACGGCACGATCGGGACGGGAGGCTCGGCTGGCGCCCGCTTCGGCGATCCCACCCTGGCGGAGGACTTCTCCGGCGGCGGCGGCGGCGGTGGCGGCGGGGCCGACGGCGGTCGCGGTGGCGGCGGTGGCGGTGCCCTCAAGATCGTGGCCGGCGAGATCATCGTGACCGGCACCATCGACGCACGCGGCGCCAACGGCGAGAACCGCGGCTACACCAGCTGCTACTACGGCGGGGGTGGCGGAGGCGGAGGCGCGGGCGGCGCAGTGTGGCTGCACGGCGACCGCGTCGACTTCACCGGCGAGATCCTGATCGCCGGCGGCAACTTCGGCACCGGCTACAAGGGCGGCTACTTCTACGCGGATGGCACCGTCGGCGGCGCGGGCTCGGTCGGTCGCGTCCGAGTGAGTGGCAAGGACCTGGTCGCAACGGGCACAGTGGATGAGGACCGCGCCTACACCGACAAGGCGGACCCCTCCTGCGAGACTCCCTGGGACGAAGAAGTGGCGGAATAAGCGCATGCAGTGGAACAACGACCGCAGCTCTGCCCACGGGCTGCGTGGTGTCCTTCCAAAGCGTCCCTGGTCGGCGCTGCTCCTGCCGCTCTCGCTGCTGGTCGGACTCGGCCTCGGCGGCTGCGGTCCTCCCGACGCGGACGGCGACGCCGTTGCCGCAGAGAACGACTGCAACGACGACGACGCGACGGTCTACCCGGGCGCGCCGGAGCTCTGCGACGACAAGGACAACAACTGCAACGGCGAGGTCGACGAGCAGCCGGTCGACAGCCCGGTGTGGTACTTCGACCGCGATGGTGACGGCTTCGGCGACGACCGCATCTGGGTCAAGGAGTGCCAGCCCATCGCGGCCGGCTACGTGCTGGAGGCCGGCGACTGCGACGATGCCGACGGCGAGGCCTACCCCGGCGGCGTCGAGGTCTGCGACAACGCGGACAACGACTGCGACGGCGCGGTGGACGAGGGCAGCGAGCAGTCCGACGCCTGGTATGCGGACGTCGACGGCGACGGCTACGGCGACCCCGAGGGTCTGCTCTACGCCTGCTTCGAGCCCGAGGGCTACGTCGACAACAGCGAGGACTGCGACGACACCGACCCCGAGAAGAAGCCCGGGGCGCCCGAGTACTGCAACGGCGCGGACGACGACTGCGACTCGGTCGTCGACGAGCCCGGCGTGGTCGACGGCACCCCGACCTACGAGGACAAGGACGGCGACGACCTGGGCGATCCCTCGACCGAGAAGGTCGTCTGTGACGTGCCCGGCGATGCCGTCCTGAACGGCGACGACTGCGATGACGGCAGCGCGGACGTGCGCGCGGGCTGCACCTGCTCGGACAAGAGCGACGGCGACCTCGTCATCGCGCGCGACGAGATCGTGACCCTGGACGGCGGCGAGCACCACTTCCAGCGCGTCGAGATCGAGCCCGGCGGCATCCTGCAGTTCCGTCCCGGCGAGGCGGTCTCCCTGTACGCCTTCCAGATCCGGGTCGACGGACTCATCGATCTGCGCGGCCAGGACGGCGTCAACAGCGTCAGCGGCACCGCGGGCGACGGCGGCGCGGCCGGCCCGGGAGGCGGCGGCGGCGGTGGTGGCGGCGGCTGCAGCAACAGCAACGGCGACGGCGGCTCCCCCAACGGCGGAGATCCCACCGGCGGCTCCATCGCCCGCGGCGGCGACGGCGGCCCGGCGTTCGGCCTCACCTCCCTTCCCGCCACCGGCGGGCAGGTCTCCGGCTCCACCGGCTTTGCCGGCGGTGGCGGCGGCCACGCGGATCCCGGCCGGGACGGCAGCGGCACCACCGGCACCTTCGGGCGCGGGGGTGCGGCGTTCGGGTCCTCCGACCTCGGCTTCGAGTTCGGTGGAGGCGGCGGCGGTGCGGGCGGCGCGGCCAACGGTGGCGGTGGCGGTGGCGGCGGCGGCGCGATCAGGATCTTCGCCAGCTACATCACCATCACCGGCGAGATCAAGGCCGACGGCGGCTACGGCGGCGGCAAGAGCAGCGGCAGCTGCGCGTCTGGCGGTGGCGGCGGCGGCGCCGGTGGCGCCATCTGGATCCACGGCGACAAGGTCGTCATCGACGATGGCTCCCTGCGGGCGCTCGGCGGGCGCGGAGGCACGTCTGGGGTCAGCTACGGCGGCGGCAGTGCAGCCGACGGTCGGATCCGGATCAGCGGCCTCGACGTGGACGTCACCGCCCGGCAGATCAGCCCCACGGCGTACACGGATGGGTCTGCACCTCCCTGCCCGCTTCCGCCCAAGGAAGACTAGGCCCCGCGGCCCACGGGTGAGCCGCGTCGTCTACGATGCGGCGAGCCCGGCACGCGGGCCACGGAGGTAGGGATGAGTCTGATCGAGACATTGACCCTGGGGCTGGTCCAGTACGCGGTCGTGCGGCAGGGCGAGGTGCGGATCATCGAGCGCCGCGGCAAGTTCGTGCGCATCGCCGAGCCCGGCGTGGCCATCCTGCTCTCCCTGTGGGGCTACGGCGAGTCGATAGGCCGCTTCCGCATCTCCGAGATCCGCCACGATCAGATGGGCCGGGTGTTCGTCTCGCCGCGCATGGCCGTGGCCATCATCCCGACCCGCATGCAGGTCGACGACTACCCCAAGGAGTCGATCATCACGCGGGACAACGCGACCGTCTTCATCGACGCCGTCGTGTACTACCGGGTCATGGACCCCCACAAGGCCGTCTACGAGGTGCGCGACTACGTGGCCGCGCTGCAGAAGCTCGTTCAGTCCGCCCTGCGCGACGAGTGCGGCAAGTACGAGCTGGACGAGCTCCTGGTCAGCCGGGACAAGATCAACACCGCCCTGCGCACCCAGCTGGACGAGGCGACGGACCCCTGGGGCATCAAGGTCGACCGCGTCGAGATCAAGGACATCGACCTGGGGGAGTTCGGCCGGATCCTCGCCGAGCAGCGCGCAGCCGAGACCCGGCGTCGAACCGAGATCACCCAGGCCGAGGGCCTCAAGCGCGCCGCCATCCTCACCGCCGAGGGCGAGCAGGAGAGCGCGGTCCTCTCGGCGCGCGGCCGTCGTGAGGCGACCATCCTGCAGGCCCAGGCCGAGAAGGAGGCGACCATCCTCCGCGCAGAAGCGGCAAAGCAGGCGGAGATCCTGGCCGCGGAGGCCCGGGCCGAGGCGACCATCAAGCTCCGCGAGGCCGAGGCGCTGGGCTACGCCAAGCTGAAGGACGTGCTCGCCGGATCCGCCGACCCCCAGCTGCTGCGGGTGCTCGAGCTGCAGACTGCACACCGGGTCGGAGAGAAGCTCGCTGACGGCAAGGCGACCAAGGTCTTCCTGCCCGCCGGCGTGGAGAACGTCTTCGGCCTCGTCGCCGGTGCCTTCGATGCGGCGAAGGACGCGCGCTGAGCCGCGCTCGTCCCGTCCCGCACCGACTGCCGATCGCCTCGGCGCTGCCTGCACCATGGGAATCCCTTGACGGATCGTGGACATAGCACCGATGGGATCGGGCACCGCCGCGACCTTGTGGATCCTTTGGGGTGACGGTGGCAGACCGAGGCTCTACAATCCACCGACGTAAGAGCCCCCCGTAGCCGGTCCGGGGCTGACTCGATCAGCGGAGACCCCCCATGCGACTGCTTCGCGCATCCCTTGCACTTGGCCTGTTGGCCTCGACCACCCTCGCCCTGTCGGCGTGCAATCCGGAGGAGGAGTGCGCGTATGAGCGCCCCGTCGCCCGGATCACCAAGACGGAGGGCGAGCTGGTCGTGCAGAAGAACATCGTGCTCTCCGGCGAGGAGGACTCGACCATCTCCTGCGACCGCGAGCACACCTTCTCCTGGACCTTCCAGGCGGTGCCCGAGGGCTCGGCGATCACCGACTCCATCTTCCAGGCCAACAACACGCCCAAGGCCGGCGTGCAGACGCTCCAGCTGGACGTCCCCGGCACCTACGTCATCCGGATGTTCATCTTCGACGGCGAGAAGAACTCCGTCGAGGCCATCTACGTCATGGAGGTCGGCGCGGACAACCTGGCCCCCGAGGCCGACGCCGGCCCCGACCAGGCGACCACGGTGGGACAGCTGGCCACCTTCGATGGCTCGGATTCCTACGACCCCGAGGGTGACCTGCAGGTCTACCGCTGGCTGCTCGAGGAGGCCCCCCCGGGCTCGGAGCAGGACTCCGGCAACATCTTCGGCGCCGACAGCGACTCCGCCCAGTTCGTGCCCGACGTGCCCGGCATCTACGTGTTCAGCCTCGAGGTGCGCGACGAGTTCACCTGGTCCAACAAGGACTTCGTGAGTCTGGTCGTGCCGACCGACAACGAGGCGCCCATCGCCGAGGCCAGCGATCCGGACGACCCGACCGTCGAGTTGACGCCCTGCGAGTCCCAGGACCCGATCAACCTGAACGGCACCCGCTCCTACGATCCCGACGGTGGCACCCTCACCTACGAGTGGAGCCTGCAGAGCGCGCCCGACGGCTCCGCAGCCAGCGATGACGACTTCACGGACCGGTCCGACCCGCGGCCCCGCTTCTTCGCGGACGTCCCCGGCGACTACGTCTTCGAGCTGCGCGTGCACGACGGCGAGCTGTGGTCCGCCTGGGACACCATCACGGTGACCCTGCAGGACCCCGAGCTGAACACGCCGCCGGTCGCCGACGCCGGTGAGGACATCCTCATCGAGGCCGAGGCCTTCTGCCGCGAGACCACCAGCGGGTACAAGTGCAACCCCTGCCCGGACGTGCCGTTCGAGCTCGACGGCTCCGCCAACTCCTACGATGTCGACGGTGACCAGCTGTCGTACCTGTGGGTGCAGACCGGCGGCCCCAGCCTGACCATGTCCTACCCGACCGGCCCGGTGAACAGCGCCTACCCCGGCGCGGTGCCCGCCAGCCTCGGAGACAAGGTCACCCTGCGCTACACCCTGGACATGCGCGTCTCGGACTGCGGCGGTGAGTCCACGGACACCATCACGCTGACCTACACCTGCCTGGGCTCCGACTAGACCCGTCGCTCCGAGGCCGACAGAGGGTCTCCCTCTGTGAGCAAGCGTCGCGCCCCCGCAGCTGCGGGGGCGTTCGCGCTAAGGGGTCTGCGGAGGTGCCGTGCGCTGGGCCTTGCTGCCGCTCTTGCTGATCCCCGCCGCCCGAGCGGCTGACGACGCGGAGCCGGTCGAGCCGACCGCCCTCTCCATGCAGCTGTGGGGGCCGCCCGCGCTGCGTCCTCATGCCCGCGCCCTCACCGTCTTCTTCGACGACGACGGCAACCGCTGTGTCGCCGATCGCGCGGGCCTGCACTGCGTCGACGACGAGGGCGACGAGGTCTGGGGCGTCGACCTGGACATCGACGATATTCGTCTCGGAAGCTCCCAGATCGCCGTGGACAACGGTGGGCGTTGGGTGGTGCTGGACCGCGGGGACGGCTCCCCGGTGGACGTGGGCGATCTGTCCGAGGTGGAGGTGGCGTTCGACCACGCCGGCGAGCTGGTCCGCTTCAGCGAGGGCGAGGTCGTGCTGGCGGACGGGAGCGTGCTGGAAGCACCCGACGACGTCGTCGTCACCGACGTGGTCGTCACCTCTTCCGGCCGCGCCGGCGCGTTCGACGAGGACGGGGGCCTGGTGTGGCTCGACACCGGCCAGCGGGTGGACCTGGACGTGGGAGCGGGCGGCTTCCTGCAGCCGGTGACCCTCGACGACGGCGGCCTGGCCGTGCTGGACGGGGATGGTCTGGTGATCGTGGACGCGATGGGCCGGATCGTGGACGTGGACGTGGACGGCGACGTCGTACACCTGGCCGAGGGCGAGCTGTGGGTCGCGACCCCCGACGGGGTGCTGGCGGTGGATCCCCGCACGGGGGCCATCGACGAGGACACGGTCGCGGACGGGGCGTTTGTCGCGTTCGAGCAGGACGGGGACGCGCTGATCGCCCTGGGGCGAGACGGGCGGATCACCGCACTCGAGGGCGACGCGCTCATCGGCCCCCTCGGGCATGCGTCCGCGGTGGTGGCGCTCGCCCAGGGTCCGGGCGGCGGGCTCGCCAGCGTCGACGAGGACGGGCGGGTGCTGCGCTGGCGCGACGGGGTGCCGACCGAGGTCGCGGTCGACCGCGCGCGGGACGTGGCCTTCGCCCCGCTCGGCAAGGACGGGACGGCCCTGTGGATCGCGACCCCGTCCGAGCTGGTCGTGCTGCCTCCCGACGGACCCGCCCGCCGCCTGCCCCACCCGGGCGCCCACCTCCTCGCCCTGCCCGACGGCGTGCTGGTCGGAGACGGTCAGCGCCTCGTCCGGCTCGATTCCGAGGGCGCCGAGGTGTGGCAGGCCGACGTGCTCCACGACCGTCGCCCCGTGCTCGCCGAGGGGGTCGTGCTCTCGGTCGCACCCGACGCCCTCACCGTGCTCGACGCTGCGACCGGCGTGCGCCGCCGCCGCCTGCCTCTGGTCGAGCGCACCCTGGCCGCGGCCGGCGTCGCCGTGGGTGGCCTCGTGCTGGTCGGCGAGGTCCCCGATCTGGCCGCCACCGGGCACTTCGGCGGCTGGCGCCCAGGCGGCCTCGCACCCACCCCCTACGCGGTCGCCCACGCCGCCGTGCCCGCCCTGTCGCCCGACGGACGCTGGGTCGCCTGGTCTGGCGGGCGCGCGGATCTCGAGCTGCGCGGGCTCGAAGGCTGGCCGGTCCTGGCCCGGGGCTCCCGGTCCGACCCCACCGACCTGCGCGACCACCGCTCCGCCTTCCTGGCCACCGCAGACGCGGTCTGGATCGGCCGGGATGACGGCCGCATCGAGCGCTGGGACGTGGCCTGGGCGACCGGAGACACGGATCTCCCAAGGTTTTCCGCCTACGCCCAGCTGGACGCCTTCACCGAGCCGCCCCCCGGCCCCCCGCCGGCGAGCCTGCGGCCCCTGGACGCGGCGCTGGTCGCGGCGGCGGTGCACCCGAGCGGTGCCGTCGCGGTCGCCATGCCCGCCCTGGCGACGGTCGCCCCGGACGGGGCCCGCACCGTGCCGGTGGTCGACCCGCCCCTGGCGGTCCAGGCGCTGCTGTGGGATCCCCGCCTCGGCCTGGTGGCAGGCGGCGCCGATGGCCGCGTCATCGCGGTCGACGACAACGGCGAGGTCCGCGAGCTGGGCAGCGCGGCCGGTCCCATCACCTCCCTGTGCGCGACCGAGGACGCCGTGGTCGCGGGAGGTGCGTTCGGACTGTGGATCCGCGCGTCCGACGGGAACGTGCGCCGGGTCGCCCCGCCCCGTCCGGAAGCGACCACGTCGGGCCACGCGGCGTGTGGCCCCGACGGCCAGCTCGCCTTCGAGGACGGCGTCGAGGTGCGCGAGCTGGGTGAGGCCGGCTGGACCCCGGTCCGCAGGCGCCACCCGGGCGGCACCCGATCGGTGGTGTGGCTCCCCGACGGCACCCTGGCCACCGGGGGCGTCGACGAGACCGTCGTGGTCTGGGACCCCGTCCGCGGCCAGGCCCTCTACGTCCTGGAGGGCCACCTGGGTCCGGTCACCCACCTGGCGGTCGACCCCGTGGGGGCGCGCCTGCTCGCCGGCAGCGACCACGGCGCAGTCGTCTGGGACCTCGCCGCCCTGAAGCCCATCGCCCGGCTGGGCGAGGACGTCGCCCCGGTCGCCATCGCGCTCGCGCCGGACGCGGAGCAGGCCTGGATCGTAGGTCCGAAGGGCACGATCCGTGAGTACGTGCTGCCGGAGGTGAAGGGCGGCGACCTCGGAGCGGAGGGCGTGGAAGCGCGGTGAGGGTGGGCTCGTCGTGGCTGGACCGGATGCGGCGGTAGATCAGGCTCGAAGCAGGAGCCTGGCAGTAGTGGGCTGCGGGCGGCGAGCCGCACCCTCACCACGAAGGCACGGAGACGCGGAGGGGCACGGAGAGAGGAAGCCAACGTCGAGGCGCAATCTGCTGGCTTCGGCTCGAGATGGCCTCGAACGGCTCTTCCCGGCGATCGGTCGTCCTCTCGGCTGAAGCGCCACAGCCGACCCGACCGAGAGGACGGGCCTGCGCCTGGTACGACTCCGCGAGTCCCCCTTCCACGGACCCGCCAGGACGACTCCCCACGCGCCGTGCACTCCCCCCTCCGTGCCCCTCCGCGTCTCCGTGCCTTCGTGGTGGGGGCAGGGCAGACCGCGCGGACCTTCCGCGCTCTCCCCTTCATCACCTCGCGGTGAGCTCGTCCCGCTCCCCCCTCAGCCCCTCCCCACCACCGGATGCTCCTTCACGTCGACCTCCTGCGGCCGCCACAGCACGTCGAGGTGCTCGAGCAGGCGGCACAGGCGGCGGGCGTCGGAGCCGGGGACCCGGTGACGCTGGAGGTGGTCGACGAGCTCGCGGCCGCGGAAGGGGCGGCCGATGTGCTGGAGCCACTCGCCGGCCAGGGCGGCGGGGCCCTCGGCGAGCGGCAGGCCGGGGCGGCTCGGGTGCTTCCAGGTGACCGGGGTCGCCCGGGCGCCCGACCACATCGTGCGCACGCCGCGCTCCAGGGTGCCCTCGGGGTTGAGCGCGAAGGCGGCGGCGTCGACCTGGGCGTCGCCGATGCGGGGACGGAGCGGCACGCCGTGAGCCGCCGTGAGCAGGTCCCAGGTGCGGGGCTTCGATCCGCCGATCACCTCGGCGGCGGCGGCCCAGCCGTCGACCGGGCTGCCCTCGACCGGCACCGCCGCGGGGTCGGTCCAGCGCACGAAGGACAGGCCGGCACCCTCGACCAGGGCGCGCAGCTCGTCGAGCTCGTAGCTGACGAACTGGGGGTGCAGGTAGCGGTCGACGAACTCCACGTCGCCCATGGTGGCCGCCTCGGCAAACGCCAGGTCCAACGCCGGGCCTGACGCACGAGCGGCAACCAGGGCGCGGGCAGCCACCAGGCGCTCGGCGACCGGTCCAGCGGGGACCTCCTCGGCGATCACGGCGGCCACGCGCTCGATGTCGCGGCGACCCGGGCGGGCGTAGACCATCAGGTCCAGCACGCCCCAGGGCGCCAGGTGGCTCGCCAGGCGCTCCAGCGCGGCGCGGGGGTCGACCAGGTGGTGGGCGACCCCGCTGCTGACGATGAGATCGTAGCCCCCCTCGGGGACCGGCAGGCCGTCCAGGCTCTCCAGATCGACCTCCGCGACCGTGACGTTGCGCAGACCACGGGCGGTGGCGGTCGCGCGCACCTCGTCGAGCGCCACCCGGTTGAGGTCGACGCCGGTGAAGTGGATGTCGGGCTGGGCGATGGCCATGCCCAGCAGGCCGGCACCGCGTCCGCAGCCCGCATCGAGCACGTGCATGGGTCGACCCGCCGGACGGCTCGCTCCGACGAAGGACAGCGCGCGGCGCACGTCGAAGCCGAGGCGCAGGGTGACCGGGCCGGCCGGGTAGGGAAAGCGCTCGTAGAGGGCGCGGACTGCCTGGGTGGTGGGGTGCACGATGCCTCCGGGGACCGCCTCATCGGATCACCCGGCGCGACCTTGCAATCTCGTGCTACTCAACCGGCTCCGAGGACCGACCCATGCAGCAGCACCCCCTCGTCCGCGAGGCCGCCGAGACCCCCTACGAGCCCGGCCAGGCCGCCTTCTTCGACCTGGACCGCACCCTCGTGCACGGCTTCACCGCCAGCGCGTTCTTCCGCGAGCGGCTGAAGAGCCGGGCGGTCAGCGCCGGTCAGGCCGCCCGCACCCTCAAGGACAGCCTGTCGTTTCAGTCCGGCCGCCTCGGATTCTCGAGCTTCCTCGTGCGTGCCAGCGAGCTGTACGCCGGCATGCCCGAAGACGAGCTGGAGGCGATCGGCAGGAAGCTGTTCCGCGACCGCATCGCCGGCAACATCTACCCCGAGGCCTACGCGCTCGTCGATGCCCACCAGCAGGCCGGCCGCCCCGTCGTCATCGTGACCAGCGCCACCCGCTACCAGGCCCAGCCCGTGGTCGACGCCCTCGGCGCGGACCACCTGCTGTGCAGCCGCCTCGAGGTCGAGGACGGCGTGCTCACCGGTCGGGTCGAGCGCCCCACCTGCTTCGGGATCGGCAAGCGCCGCGCCGCCGAGGAGCTTGGCGCCAAGGTGGAGCTCGACCTCGGAAAGAGCTGGTTCTACTCCGACGGGGTCGAGGATCTGCCCCTGCTCGAGGCCGTCGGCTACCCGCGGCCGCTCAACCCCGATCGCCGCCTGGCCCGCACTGCCCGCAAGCGCAGCTGGCCGACCCACGAGCTGTCGTCCCGGGGCCTGCACGCGACCGACATTGCGCGTACCGCCCTCGGCATGGGCGCCCTCGCCGTGTCCGTGGGTGCGGGCCTGCCGGTTGCGGCCGCCACCGGAGACCTCCGCCGGGCGCGCAATCTGTCCGAGACCCTGTTCGGCGAGCTGGGCACCCGGATCGGCGGCATCGAGCTGGAGGTCGAGGGCGAGGAGCACCTGTGGTCGAGCCGGCCGGCGGTGTTCGTCTTCAACCACCAGAGCGCCATCGAGCCCCTGCTCCTGTGCAAGCTGCTGCGCCGCGACTTCGTCGGCATCGCCAAGGCCGAGCTCAAGGGCAGCGTGCTGCGACCCGCGTTCGACTACGCCGGTGCCGTCTACATCGAGCGCTTCGACAAGAAGAAGGCGGTCGCGACCCTGAAGCCGGTCGTCGAGACCCTGCAGGACGGCACCAGCGTCATCATCGCCCCCGAGGGCACCCGCAGCCCGACTCCCTACCCGGGGCAGTTCAAGAAGGGCGCGTTCCACATCGCCCGCCAGGCCGGCGTGCCCATCGTGCCCATCGTCTTCCACAACAGCCTGGACACCCTGCCCCGCAAGGGTCGCGTCGTGCACCCCGCGACCGTGCAGGTCACCGTGCTGGAGCCGCGCCTGCCCGAGGACCTGCCCGACGACGCGGGCGAGGCGGCCCACCAGCTCCGCAACGCCTACCTGGAGACCCTGGGCTACCCGGCCGAGTAGCCCAGAACGGCGCGCAGACGTCTACTTTGCGGCAGCCTGTCGCTCGGCGTCGATCTCGGCGAGCACGCTGCCCAGCACGTCCATCATCAGCGCGCGCTCGGCGTCGGTGATCTGGAAGTGGGGGGTGAAGCGCAGGGCGTTGCGGCCGCCGTGGATGACGCCGAGGCCCTGGTGTCGGCAGCGCTCCTCCGCGCTGCCCGGGCCGATGGAGGCGACGTTGTCGGCGTTCAGCTCGCAGCAGAAGAGCAGGCCCGTGCCCTGCACGCCACTGATCAGGTGCGGGAAGCGGTCCTGCAGGGCGCGCAGGTCGCCGACAAAGTTGCAGCCCTGCTCGCGAACGTTCTGACGCACGGCGTCGGTGACCAGGCCCAGGGTGGCGACCGCGGCCTCGAGAGCGCGGGGGGCGGTGGTCATGGTGTTGCCGTACACGCCGACCTTGTACAGCGCGGCGGACCGGGCATTCATGCCCAGCACCGACATGGGGTACTGCCCGGCGTTGAGCGCCTTGGACCAGGTCTCGAAGTCGGGCGCCTCGGCGTCCTCGAACCCCGGGTAGTCCATCATCGACAGGGTGCCCCAGGCGCGCAGGCCGGCCTGGATGCTGTCGACCAGCAGCAGGGTGCCGTGGGCCTTGGTGAGGCGGCGAGCGGCGTCGTAGAACGGCCGCGACATGGCCATGCCCGGGCTGCCCTCGCCCTGGACCGGCTCCATGGCCATCAGCTGCACGTAGCGGCCCTCGGCGTCCGCACGGGCAAAGGCGGCCTCCAATGCCGCGATGTCGTTGGCCGGCACCACCCACAGCTCGTCGTCGGTCGCCGAGAAGCTGAACAGCTCCTTGTCGAAGCGGGCGCGGGTGCTGTGGGAGAAGCGCGCGGGCCGGTCG
>MDTC01068503.1_pt1 | contig 20210 bp, 23 predicted proteins | sample 811181 | NCBI WGS metagenome assembly MDTC01 (sample SAMN05326644, study PRJNA326480) | marine metagenome | isolation source: seawater | place: Pacific Ocean: North | collected 2011 | reverse complement strand
GCAAAAATAGCTTTTTTATTTTCTTCGGTCATATCACCTGGACCAAGTTGCTCTTGCCATTGTTCTACTAATGCTTTTGACAATGCTTCAGCTTTAGATTTAGTTTGAATTTGTTCATTTGCTTCACGTTCTGCCCATTTTTTCTCCAATGCTGCTTTTTCTTCTTGTATCTTTTTTAATTGCATTGCCATTTCAGAATTCTTGGCGTCTTGGTCTAAAAACATTTTCATTAACTCTTCTTGACTGTTCGCAACATTACGAGCTGCTTGCTCTTCATGTGATACAGGAGTTTCATTGACATTTTCAGTTGGTACACCTACTGCTTCGTTAACAGATTGGGATTGTTCAGTTGGCGCTTGTTCAGTTACTTGTGGTGTTGATTGTTCAGACATCTTACTGTATTTATCACTTGCTTTGTGGGCTATATACTCATTTTTTTTTGTTTCGCTTACAGCTCTTATATAACAATCTGGTCGTCGAGGTTCAGTACATATTGAAATTTCAACCGGACGCTTATTCGTAGTACCATCAGACCATTGTTGATGCACATGTTGTAAAGAAAGACCTTTATAAAGGGTATGACCACGTGAATCCGGTTTAATTGCGTGATTTGCATAATGAGAAGCCAATCCTTTCTGATTGTCTAATTCACCCATAATCCATTTTTCTCCATTGTTTGTTGTCCATTGTTTAGTAACCTTTCCAATAGGTAGTGAATCCGCATGTTCAATACGTAAAGGAACACCAACCAAATCCATATTTCTAGATTCATTCGTTGTAAAATCAAATGTAGAATCACCCTCTGGTCTATGACCCGTCGGTGGTAACACATTACCAATAAACGTTGTTGGCGGTGCCATGATAATGATAATACAACCCTATAAATACTGAGCTTTATTAAAATATATGACAAAAATATTTATCAATAAAAGCAACATCATTCATGCTTATACATTAGATATTATAGTTTTTATCGTAACAGTGTCTGTATTGTTCTTTTTAAATTATTCAATATTACAATGGAAAGACAATCAAATCGACTCGGTATCTAAAAACGTTGTCATACTTACTAATTTTTGGGCAATTTTTCCCATCATCGTTGCCAACGGTATATGGATCAAAAGCTTATTATTTGCATCCATGATAACATCGTTTTGGGCACATATGCAATGGTCTGGTGTATTAATACCTGGCGAAGAACCAGGAAAATGGGACAATATATTCGCAACAACCATTATCGTAGCATACGCATTCACATGGTGGCCTGACAGATGGTCAATATTCCTACCAAAAAATAAACAGTGTCTTTTTTTCACAGGACGTTCCAATGACACTACCACATTCAATTGCAAATTGTCCACTAAACTACTTTTAAACATTGTCCTATCAACCACTACCGCAATATTCATATATATTTACTATGACGAAAGCCCTACGATTATTAAAATAAACAACATGAAAATGACATTACAAGATGTTCTACCCATTTTTTCCATAATTGCAGCAATTGTTTTTGGTTTAATATATATATGTGATGATGAAAAACATATAGGAAATAAAAACAAACCATATTTCATCGTATTTTTTATTTTAGGATCAGCCAGTGGAATATACGGATATATATCAAAAAGAATGAATACAAAATATGAAAATGTTTTACACTCGCAATGGCACGTATTAATGTTTACCTCAGCTTATTGTTTTTCTAGAGCTTCGTCCTATATACAAATAGAAATCAATCCGAGTCAGAATCAGACGAGGAACAAGAGGAAGATGTACAACAACTATCGTCTGAACTACTAGTTTCATAATCATGTCCATGGTGATGATGCCCATGCTTGTGTGAATGTTTCTTTTTCATTGTGGCCTCAAATTTTGGCATCAAAACCGCATGTTTAAAATTTTTGTAAAACGCTTTGTAAAATTTATATTTAGAAGTTTTATTGTTTTTTTCAATTGCTTTTATTAACTCATTATATTCATCCATTGATAAAGAGGTTGACCCATCTTTATCAGAAGGTTTTATTTTATCTAATATTTTTTTCAACGACATTCATAATAATTATATTATTTATATACTAGTCTTCTCTATCGTATGTCCATAATTCATTTTCACAATCATATATCGAAGAACCATCGCCTCTTGTCGATTTCCATTCTTCATTATCTTTACTTTCTTCTTTTTTAATAGAAGATACTAAATATTTAGTATCCATATGCTTAGGTAGTTGATTTTTATTTTGTAATTCCATATTCGTATAAAACAACGGAAAACGATTTCCGTTCAAAAGACGTCGTGACATTTGTAAAAACATTTTATGAAAAAAAAAAGTATTATATATAGTAATTTTTATGTGACAAATATGAAATTCATATTTATTTTATTTTTGTTGATTCATCAAACATTCTCCGAGAAGAAAATTTTATGTCTTCATGGTGGTGAGGGTAATGCACAAGCATTTTATTACCAACCTGGAATGCAAGATTTAATGAATGGACTTGATTCGGATAAATATCAATTTGTATTTGTACAGACACCAGAAAGTGGAGACGTTTGGATCAATGATCCACCTGGTGGTAAAGAGAAACCAACAACAAATGAATCATGGGCAGATTTATCCATCAATTCTTTAAATGATTTAATACAATCACAAGGACCGTTTTATGCTATACTTGGTTATTCGCAAGGTGCTACTATGAGTATAGTGTACGTATCTGAAAATCCGAACAAATTTGAAAAAGTGTTGTTATTTAACGGCTATTTACCAACGACACATCAAGGGCTAATGGATAAAATTAATAGAAATTCTCCTATTCAAACTCCAACGTTAATTTTCATAGGTCAACAAGACGTTCGGTTTAAAGATTTAGGTTATAATATTAAGTCTAAATTTGCCAATTATGTTGAGATTAATAGCACAGAAGCAGGTCATCATTTACCATATACAGATGATCCGACATTTCAAAAGGTTATAAATTTTATACTTACGATGTCTTGTAAAGAATCTATACAAGCTTATTGTTCTGGTAATATTGATACAGTAAAAGAAACTTTAGATAATTTAAATAATTGTAGTGCTGTAACTAATACGCCTGAAGAAGAAAATGACCCAGTTCAAGTCAATTTCGGAAATGGCAAAATACCAGCATGTGAAGGAGACAAAGTAACCGTTAACTGGCAAGGGTATCATAACATTCGCGAAGTATCTAACCAGGATTGTAATAGTGCTTCCAAAGGATTTATAGAATCAAATTATTTTAGTAATGGACACTACGAAACATACGATAATTTGGGTGCAAAGCCAGGTGAAACACGATATTTCAAATGCGACCTTCATTGCTCTAGTGGTGCTAGGTTTGAAATATCTTGTCCTGCATCGACACCAACTTGTGAGGATGCTATACGAAATCAATGTAACAGTAGTATTAGTACAGTAATAGAAGCTCTAGACAATCTAAATTGTGACAGTTAATTATAAAGAAGTTTTAAGATAATCATTATTATATATTTTTAAATTATAAATACGACTCATAAACAATTGTTATGGAATGTTGTATCTGTTTACAAGATTCTAAAAAATGGTTTTATGCTCCATGCAATCACCAATGGTGTAGAAAATGCCACAGACAAATGCAATGATACGATATGACCACCTGCCCTCTCTGTAGAGCTTCATGGTGGACTAGACTACCTAATTTGTATATAGAATCATTACTAGATGGTTATGAGCCAGTTATGCGTTGGCGAGTGAAGCGTCATCGGAGACGGGAGAGGCGAGCATCGTATCAGCGGATTTGATGCTTTGACGTATACGATAAGTCATTTGACGTATTTTGTTTTTATCATTGTCGTCATCCACATGTAATTTCCAACAATTCATTTCATCATCTAAAATTGCAGCAGATTTCGTCCAACCAACTACAGTATCTGCTGGAACACGTCGAATCATTTTAGCAGCTGAACGTATTTGTTCTTTAAAATCACTACCGTCTAATTGTAATGTGTTGGATACCCACCACGTACTTTGTTTACCCTTTGCTTTGAGTGAGCCGTTTAACGGTTTAAAACTACCATACCATTCTTTTGGTGGATTTATCTCTTCTAAACTTTTATATGTATTTTTTTTAACCCTTTTTGTTCTAGGCGAAGGTGTTTTTTTCGCCCTCTTGCGGTTTTTTAACAACTTACGTTCGCATTTTACTACATATACATCTTGCATACCTTTGTTACGTATGATATCTGCAACATCTCTCGCTTCTTTTGCCGTGTCCCATGATTCTTTGCCTACATAGCATATTCTCATATTGCCAGGAGAAAATTTATCCGTAATGGTATGGTTCGTATATACTTCATAAACAACACGTTTCATATCAATGGATGCCAACGTAGGTTCTACCATCTTATCTACACATTCAATTTTACGTTTCAATGGTGGCGTAGGCGTATCTGTAATCATGTCTTGAACATCAGATACGTTCACCGATGATGGCACATAGGTTGACGTTTCAACATCAAATACCATACCCATTGCTGCTTGTTTCGTTTTCTCCTCCTCTGCTGACTTTTTTAATTGATTCATATCGATTGGTGATTCAGGACCTCCTAAACGTTGATTGTATTCTTGAAAATTTAATTGGTTTTGTGCTAACTCAGACATTCGTTTTAAATGATTTACTTTAGTTATGGCGACATTTAACATATCGATTATTCTTATAACATTCTACTATATAAGAACGAGTGCTTGTCATATTATGACATGTGTACAAGGTTCTTGTAGCACTATTGAATACCTTTGGTCCTCTGCTGTTATCATTGTTTTGTGTTTATTACAGATACCATTAGGGTTAAACATATGGAATTTATGGGGACCTGCTAATAAGAAGGTTTTCATTGATTGGTTCGTCACGTTAGCATCGGTTACTGGACTGGCTATATTGGCACTGGCTATATTATCAGATGGAGATTCTAGTTACACACGGTTTGGTCCTGGCGACGATGTATATTTCGGTGGATGGCAATTGGATACATGGCCAGAATATAGCACATGGTTTGGAATCACATTATTATTAGGTCTAGTAGATGTAGTACATTATGACAATATCAATAGTTATTATTTTCACATTTACGCAGGTGATAAAATAGAAAATACCGAAGGATTATATGATGATTATAAAGATGAAAACGGTAAAGTAGACATAAGCAGACTATTTTGGCACATGCAATTTGTATTCTTTTTCATGCAAATAAGATTAATAATAGATGTTTTAGTCATCAACACACAAATATGGCCAATATTAGCCAGGCAACTCATTAAAGAGTTTTTCATAGGTACAATCAATATAAAAAGAATACAATATTTTGCATCGGATAATTTAGAGGCAAAGAAGCCATTAGTGAACACAGCAGAAATGTATAAAATAAAATATTAATACTATAACTTATAAGATTTAGTATAGAACTTTTATGTTAGGACAAACTTCTGAAGAAGACATTTTCGGATGGATAGGCGGGATTTTAACTCTCATATATAACATACCTCAAATTGTACACGTATACCGAACCAAATCAGTAAAAGGCGTTTCGAATGTGTCCATGTCCATGCGATTTATTAGTTATTTTTTCTATATTGTACACGTTTGGATAAAAAAAGACTGGGCATTATTTTATACCTATTGTTTAGGCGTGATGCAAATACTTATTATGCTTATACAAATACAAATGTATAAAAGTAATTGTAATAAAATAAATGAAAAAGCCATCGTCAAACCAAGAGCCACAGACGCCTCAAGCTCCGACGAGGATGTCTGACCATTTAACTGAGGATAATGGCCTTGTATATACCATGATTATACTTATATTGCTACATTTAATGGCATATGCTATGAGAGACCCATGCACATGTTAAGAATATTCTATATAAATATTGAAGCTATTATAATATTAAATGGTTCAAGATGTAACAGAGGCTCGAGCTTTTTTCAAACAATCGTGCAAGCGTATATGGAGAGAAGATAATGATACAAGTGCTGGTAATTTATATTTTTTAATTTTGGTACTAGAAGCTGAAGATGTTGAAGAAATAAAATTTTGTGTAGACAATGGAATCGATGTGAACGCTGTTGTCCCGATGCATCATATAAATCTTTTAAATCAATTGGGATATAACGTACCACTGCCGAGTGATGAACGTGCACGGTCACCAATTAATATACAAGAAATAAATTCCTTCATGCCCTAGTAACTGGACGTTTTTTTATAAAATATGGTTCAATGGTTTGAACAGGTGATGTTTTTTTATTAGGAGATGGAGGCCATTTAAACCATGTTATTCCTATGGGTGAATCAGGATTAGGACCATTACATTGTCTAACATGATCAAAATTATCAATAGCTGTGTTTAAAAACATTTTTTTACAACCAGGACAGATAAAAGATTGTTCGTCGTTCATTTTGTATATAACATTTAATAAAGTAGTTCATTTTTATTGTTTTTGTCAAATACTCTACCTACTCTTGCAACGGTTTTTATTTTTCCAAATGTAAAGTAAAACACTACGATAAACAATGCTCCCAACCCTGCTAATAAGCCCATAATCCAATCCCACGTGTTATTACCTCCTGTTTCCCAAACAACTGTAGGTTCCATAGGTTTATCCAAGCGCACAAATGTTTTACGGTATACTGCAATGAATGTCCATGATAATACAATCTTTGCTGTCATCGATAAACAGATATAAATTTTATCCACATCAAATGATTCTCTATAATTTTTCATTGTCATATATAACGTTTGATGAACGCCAAAAGAGGCATAAAAGATAGAAAATATTGTCACTAAATATCCCCATTCCATTTGTAACCCTATTTGATTTACTACATGCGTTGACAAAATCAAAATAGTAGTTCCCAACAATATAAATCCTGAAATCATTGTCAACGCCACATTTTTGCGATTTATATCCAAAGACCATCCTAAAAATTGCAACGCAACATTATTCATCAACACGATCAATACAATCAATAAATTCGTTTCACCTAGACCAATTATTAATGCAATTTCCAATAATCCAGCGGTAATCGCATATTCAATCCAACGGCGCATGTATTCGCTTTCTCTCGAATATCCACCGCGATATTCATTTACAATGTTGCTGGTCATTACAATGATATAGCCTGCTAAATGCGATGCACAGGTAAACCATTCGTTTAAAGCAACCAATAGTATAGGATTAGCATTTGTAAATATGTTAACAAATGTTTCAACGATGGCTGGTTCGTTGTTTACTTTTTTGATATCGTATTGTGTAAATGTTAGTGCACGTGTGGCAAATTCATCACCAGGTACAAGAGCCGTAGCAAGTATAGCAGATATGAGGTGTATAAGGAAAGCAATAAAGTGAAGTTCAGAAAAAGATACTATGTCGTTTTCACTGTAACCGTATCCCATTTATTAGTTAGTTTTTGTTTATATAGATTTAAAAATTTAAAAAAAGTTACGTATGTCTAATTTATTTTTTTTAACTCCTATTTTACGCCTTTTGATATCTACTTCCTTTGCTTTCCTATTCTCTACTGGTTTACGCTTCGAAGCTACCCACGATGAAAATATACTATCTGTTCCCACTTTAGCAGACTGTAATTTATTTACTTTAAAAATATCATTGGTATTGTCTATAATCATATCAAACACACGTTGAATAGGCTTCCTCAATTGATTATCTAAATACCATTTAGCATCCACACTACATTTGCCATCAATGACGTCTTGAGGTTGTGCGGACCGTAAAAACATTTTTTCTCTCCCCGGTTTGATAATGTAATCAATTCTATCTCCTGTTTTGGGAGCTTGTGTGGGAGGCAAAGTTCGTTGTAAATATTTAGCTAATTCTACATGTGGTGCAGGATTTTTGTATTCTGCTGGTGGTCTAGTTAATTGTTTCGATAAAATTAAATCTTCGACTGGAACTCTACCTTCTAATAAATCTACTACTACTTGTCTAGCATATTGTACAGCACCATCTATATCGTTTTGTTCACATAACAATACAAATATTTTCTTTTGTGTTTTACTTACAATGGGTGCAAAATCTCTACGCACACATTCAAATCCCTTTACATCTAATTTCGGTTTTAAACCTGGTTCAAATTTATAACCAGCATATCTCTTCTTACCTTTTAATAGAAGAGGATAGTATACTTTCTCAAATTCTAGGTCGTTTGGTGGTAAAAACGCTTTTGTACACATCTCACCCATCTCTTCTCCTATTCGATTAGCGCTCTCAATAATCTCTTCACGGGTTTCTCCAGGACATAGCGACTTGGGAAGATGTACAAATACAGAATCGGTGTCTCCATACACTACTTTTACACCATGCTCTTTGTAATGGTCTTCACACATAAACTTCGTTTCGTTGGCCATTCCTCTACCAGCTCTGGTAACTGCTGATGCAATGCGTTTTTCTGGTAAAAATCCCTTAGAAGCACCAGTGAAACCATATATGGAATTCATACAAACTTTAAGAGCTAGCTGCCGACCATCTAACACTGCATAATCCATTGAATTTTCAGCAAATGCTTTTCGCTGCCTTTTGGCAAGTTTTCTACTGCTGTGTAGTTCTTCTAAAATTTCTGGTAGGATACCTCGACATTGGTCTGCTGTCTTAAAACAGATGTCATCTTCTCTACTAACGTATTCGAATTTTCCTCCTTCAGGGTACGTAAATGTGCGCACTGGTCTGTAGGTTGGATTTTTCATTTCTGGACTCCACACGAATCCTCTTTCTTCAGCTTCTTTAGGATTATTTAATATAGTTGAGAAACACATGTTCCATGCCCTCATAATCGATGGGTACAGTGAAGCAAAGTCCAGAGTAACTACTGGTCTGTCCCAGAATCCAGGAATAGGTGTGATAACGACTGCACCTTCAAACGAACCAGTATCAGGAGGGTCTTCTTCGTCTGGCAAAAACCATCTTACATGACCTTTCTTCTCGCGTTCTTTCATCTTCGCTAACATCAACGCAACCGTACGAATTTGTTGACCTCTATTCAATATAGTATCCAATGACACACCAGCTACTTGAGACATCAATATAGCATTAATAACCTTTGCCATTTTAATAGCTAATTTACATGGTAACCAGGCATCTTTCACACAATAAACGCCTAATTTTACTCTGCCTTCTGGTGAGCGTTGCATAACAGGAATGTCATCGTATGATATATGTATTTTACGAGTCCCTAAAAAATGTGCAGCCACTTCATCTAATTTATAAGAGCGTAGTTTATGGTCATCCATAATAATTTTGAACAAATCCATAAATTCTCTACCTTCTATTTTACATTCCCATGATTCTCTACCTCCTTTTTGATTACTAAATTTATATTGTTTCTTTAATCGGCATTGACGATTCAATTGTCTACCCCAACACCATGCTAATTCTGGTTTATCAGATTCTGGATATAAACTATGTAAATGCTGTCCACGTTGTATAGTATACACATTATCGAAATTTAATATATTGTATCCACTAATAATATCTGGATCGATTTCTTCTTGTATAAACCTTCTAAATGCCAACAACATCGCATATTCGTCAGAAAAAGACCTGACATCCGTTTCTTCTGCTTTATATTCGTCTGTCTGATCTTCTTCTTGCAATGCTGGATACGAAGTACATGGCTCGCCTTCTGGTTCCCACATGAAACAATATTGTTTGATTACCTGGTCTACCATATTAAATACACATACGCCTATGGAAAGTATAGGGTCTCTATCTGGTTCGGGAAACTCGGTTTCGGTTTGTCCTTCTACTTCATGTGGTTGAGATTCTATATCATAGGATAGAAATACGTATGGTGCCATTGCCATTGGTGGGTTGGGTTCTGATTTTATCCATGTGGTAGGACCAGATATGTCCATATCGAGCACGCATGTGGTTCGTGGTTTATCGGATGTTGAACCACTGGCTGTAAGCCATCCACAATTGGTAAATTCGTTATCAATCATGTATAATAAATCGGAAGATATATGCGTTTCGAACATATTTATTTTTTTCCATTCTGGTTTTACAGGTACTTTTGGAACAGGTAAATAACGTTTACTTCGGTCTTGCCATGCTTGATATCCTTCACCTGCTTTGCGTTTTGGTGCAGGTGCATCCATCTTAGAAACCGTTGTGATTATATCTCTTATCGCATCCAATGCTTTTTCAGGACTTCTCAAACATTTGACAACGGCTCGTAGTATATTGGAATTTGCAGCTGTTAATTTTAAAAATCGGTCTGGTTCATTTTCATGTACTTTTCGTATACCATATCCAGATACCTCTTCTACTTTTAATAAACTCGGTGTAATTTTTGATTTTTCTAACCAACCCTCGTTTCGTAATAATTCTCTTCTATAATAAGAACTAGCACGATCCACTTCTTCCTGTTCGTCATATCGTTGCATACCTTTCATTTTATCCTCCGCAATAAACCATTTTAAATATTCATAAATCTGTTCACAATGTTTTGACCACCATTTCATATCGGCCTGTACATAGCCATAAGGTTTTACATCATGAATATGAACTGCAACCGATTGACCAGTGCCTGTACGACCATATAGAGTTAAACATGCTGTGCCTTTACTAGTAAATTTAGAGGTTGCTAGGTGTTGAAACGTTACTTGCATTCCATATGGATTATACATGTGATATTGATACATTAGAATAATCCATACTTATACTGTATATAAACGATGATATTATACTAAATCATGAACGACTTTGACAGTGATATAGAATTTGATGCTAATAATAAAAATGAAAATTCGAATAACTCTTCAGCACAAACCACAAATGAAGGTTTAAAAACACCGCCACGCACACCGCCACTCAAAAAACAAAAATCCGAAACTGAAAAAGAAACACCGAAAAAGGCTAATATAGACATTATGAAACAAATATACAAATATACATATAAAAATATAAATCCTATTTATACACATGGGTTATATTTGTTAGAATCAAATATTTCTATTTTTGACAAGGAACTTGAAAAAGATGTGATGAGAAGATGGCAGGATTATATTAAAATAGAGGAAAAAATAAACCGTGTTTATAAAATAGGAATAACGTCAAAAGGAGTTGTGAACAGATATTCTACAAACCCAACCCTGAATATTTTACCACCTATATTGGCTGGATGGCACTGTGTATTGTTTTTCGGAGTAAAAAAAGAACGCTATAGTGTAATTGAAAAATTAGAAAACGATATAGTGAATAAACATGGTCTATTAGGAAGGGGACATGGGCAAACCGAAATGATATTCAATGTGTCAAGAGAACAAATAAAAAATATATGTGAAACGACAGCAAAAGATTGGAATACAAATGATCATGAAATTTTTACAGATACAATATTGGTACAAAGAAATCAAGAAGCTTTTTTTGAAGAAGGCGTTCAAGCCATTTCAGATTTGTTAGGTTTGAATGATAATAATTCTGGTAGTTCTAATAGAAATATAAATGAAGATTTAAAATTAAAAAATGTAGATTCAGAATTGAAACTTGAAACATTAAAATTTTGAATATATACAGTCTAACTAATATATTAAATGTCTATTGAATTAATTTTAGGACCCATGTTTTCTGGTAAAACAACCGAAATGATAAGACGTTGTAGACGTCGCATGAGCGTAGGATTAAATGTTGTTATTTTAAATCATAAACTAGATAATCGAAACGGAACCACAAATGTAGTAACACATGACGGTATTCAAATGGTTTCCATCCCGTGTGATTCCGTCACAAATTATGAAATATTGAAAGATTATGATGTGATTGCGATAGACGAAGCTCAATTTTTTAATGATTTATCTACATCGGTAAATATATTGGCAAATGATTACAATAAACAAGTCATTATGGCATGTTTAAGTGGCGATTCCAATTGTGAACCATGGCCTGGTGTAGATAAACTGATAGCAATTAGTGATGAAATAATTCATTGTAGAGCTCTATGTGTGCGTTGTCACAAACCAGCGGCATTTACTAGAAAACATGTTGCTAGTAACACCAAAATTGATATTGGTGCGGATGATAAATATTCGAGTATGTGTCGCGCATGTTTAAAAAGCTAATATAGTATTATTTTTTTTTTGTCTTGAAGGTGTTACTTTTGGTACTTTATTTATATTATTATCGTTTTCGATTTTTTGTGTTATCCATACCGAACTTAAAACGAATGCGATGGAAACAGGAATTGTAAATGCAACTATCCATCCATCCATTATAACTTTTATATGTTCACTTTTATATAGCATTAAGTTAAATTTAGAGAGTATAACTTCATGACAGAACTTACAAATGGAAGATGAAATAGAGCCACCACGTTCCATGCTGGAGGCAATTATACAAGAAATAAATACTAGAGCCGATTCTGATTCCGACGAAGAAGCAAGAGTTATGCCAATGCCTATTAGAATACCAAGACGTGTTATTATACCAACTAGGATTGCTAGAAGAATGATGAGACGAACACTATTCGTTGAAGAGAGACTATTTGAAGAAGACACTAGAATTGCAATACGTATGTCCATGAGAGATTATAAACCACATACCACTACCACTACAAAAGAAAATATAGATAAAATATGCCCCGAATTAAAAGCCCGACATCAAAAAGATAAATGTACAGTATGTTTAGAACATGTAAAACGAGGCGAACCCATACGAATGCTACCATGCCATCATTATTTACATTCCGATTGTTTGGTTGGATGGTTCACACAAGGCAACACAGTATGTCCTGTATGTAGATATGAAGTAAAATTCGAAACTTAAAATTGTATATATATATAAAACATTAATATTATCATATAATGTCTGATAAAAAACAAAAAAACGATGATTCGTTACCTTTAGAATCAATGGAACAACTACTACCGAAAGCCAGACACAAGAACATTTCTGGCATTATAAAAAAGTTTCAAGGTGAAAAAGACATATGGAAACCAGCGCGTATCGGTTCAAGACCCAGTCATTTTGGAGACATACCATGTACCGAGATGCGTTTCAGTGTAGATGTAAGTGTCTCTTCAGGAATAAAAATATTGACTTACCCTAACCCGCGCAATGAGCAAGTACGACCAAGAGCAAGAGCAGATTTAGAAACTGGGATGATGGCAAATTATAAGGAGAAATTTGAAAAAAGAGACAATTGGAAATTAATGGTAGACGTCACTACGGACACACGATCTGATATGTATGAACCTATGAAGAATGCTATTGTAAACTGGTTCAGAAGCGAAAAAAATAATAATTCGAACAATTTTCCACCTCCCACCGAATGGATATGCGGTAGAATATCTGATGAATTGAATAATGTAGATTATATTCAACCAACGACAATAACAGAAGGTGTAGAAGACGATATGCCTACATGTCACATGGAAACGTATCGTACCTTTTCTAACCGTATTATCGGATGGTTAGGTGATAGACAACAACGTTTAACAAATAGAGGAACCGTTAGAGATTTAACAAAAGCGGAGAAAATGGCGTTGAAAACGCGTATTGAAGCATTACGACAAAATGATACTAACATAATAATGATAGATGAGACAAATCGTAACCATGGATATCTTTTTACACCGCTATTTAAAGATGAATTAAAAGAAGGCATTGAAGCTGCACTAAGGTCACACCATAGGGTAGTGGGTGAAGGTACTGCTGATAGGGACAACAATGGTAATTTTACCAGACCTTCTTTACGACCGTTGAATGATGTAAGGGGTGGCGATATTCGAACGAAGATACAGTTTGTAGAAACCATTACAACACACAATATGGATGTGCCTCCGATTGGTTCTCTTATTTACAACAGAGTACCAAATAGTTGGTGGTTCGGTGGGAAATTTCCAGTATTACGATTTGTTTTTAAAGTAACAAGAGAAAGAAAAGATTATTCCTGTAGAGATTCTAGTGTAGCGAAGACAACATATTTAAAATTTTAAGTTAATTTACTTTTTAATGTTCTCAAATCTCTATACCACAATTCTTTTGCCGATAATTTCACATACTCCTCTTTTTTCGTTTGCCATCCTGACAAAAGAGCTTTTAATTTTGTAATTTCATCCGATGTCATATTATATATCTTAATATTTAACAATTCATTTATCTCGGTGTAACCTTGATTATGTAGTAAACTTTCTAGCTGCGTTTTCTTATATAAATGTGGTTTAATATTGCCTTGTATGACAGCTTGAATGAATCGACATTTGTTTTCATTTAAATTAATTTGATGATTGCAATAGTTAATAACTGCTAATCTTCGTTTTTCATACATATTAATTCGTTTTGGTATCCATTCATCCAATACATCTTTCGTACGTTTGTATACCTTTAATTTATTATCAGTATCAAAACCAACCAAATTAACGGGACGTTTGTTTTCTAATTTCAATTTAGAAATAACATCTTTATCTGCTACAGAACAATTGACCTCAAAATGAACTTTATCAGGTGTAGATTTCTCCACGATTTTAGTAATCCATGATTGTTTATGCAACCATTCCGAATACTTTTGAGTCCACACGCCGACTGGCAACTCGGTAATAATAATGGTATTACCACGTTTTGTATAGCGTCCTCTTGTAACCACGTTTCTCAAATCTGCATCGTATACTACAGTACCTCCGAAGCCCTTATACCATGGCTTTAACTCTGACAATTGACCAAGTAAGAAATCAATAAGATCTACAGGATTATGTTGAGGCCAATTACAACGATAACCAGTACCAATACCAGTCGAACCATTTACAAATACTAAAGGTATTATCGGAGCATAATATAACGGCTCTATCGGTGATGAATCTTCTGTCTGTGATGGCAATAATACATCATCTTCTTTCATAAATATGTCCCTTGTATATGGTTGTAGATGTGTGTGGACATATCTAGGACTAGCAGCATCTCCACCGCCTTGCAGCCTTGAACCAAACTGACCAGCTGGATATAGGAGAGCACAATTGTTAGACCCTACGAAATCCTGTGCTAATCCTATGATAGTGCCATTGAGCGATGCTTCACCGTGGTGATATGCTGCATGTTCGGATACGTAACCAGCTAATTGTGCTACACGGATTTCACTGGTGAGATTGCGTTTAAATGCTGACCACAATACTTTTCTTTGTGACTCTTTTAGGCCGTCCCATATGGATGGCAACGACCTGGCATTGTCAGCTTGTGAAAACAAAATTAATTCCTTGTTTACAAAATCTGTATAGTTGGTTACGTCCACATAACCAGCATCTGGTGCTATATTAGAAAGCCAATTACGTCTGTCGTTGGCTCTTGTTTTACGAAAGGCCAGGTCTATGCTATCGTTGTCGGTGTCTGTCCACATCATATTAATGACATGTTTATCCATCTGTTTAAAATATTGTTTTGCCTCTGCTGGTGTAGATGTACCCAAACCTTTGTAATGTTTATGTTTAGCAGCTTGTGGCCATGGTGGTTGTTGCATCGCTTGATGGTAAGTTTCCATGGTATAGAACACCCACTCTTGCTGTCTATGTTTTACTTTCACGATGGGGGTCTTAAAAATTTGCATAAATCCTGGTACTTTTAGTAAGGATGGCCAGAAGGCATGTATCATGTTGATGATGAGTCCTTTGATGTGTGAGCCATCATGGTCTTGGTCGGTCATAATCATGATGTGTCCGTATCGCATGAGTGCTGGGTTTGGTTGAACACCTGGGACGAGTCCGAGGATTTTACAGATGTTTTGGATTTCTGCGTTCTCCATGAGGGATTTAATAGAAGCATCTCGTACGTTAAGTAATTTACCTTTGCATGGGAATGCTCCGTAGTACGTGCGACCGATGATTTCCAATCCTGATAATGCGGTAGTGAGAGCTGAGTCTCCCTCTGTGAGTATAATCGTGCATTTTGCCGATTCATCTGGTCGAGTACCTGCTTTGTTTGCGTCATAGAGCTTAGGGATGCCAAGCTTCGACTTCGCTTTAATTTTTTTCTGAAGTGATTTGCCAGCCTTAGCAATAGCCCAGGCTTCGACTCGTTCAAGGATCCCAGACTTCGTGATTTTTTTAAAGTGTGCTGGTTTCCATTCGCATTTGGAACCAAATTCGGCAACTGGCGTTTTGAGCGTTTCTTTGGTTTGTGAGTCGAAAGCAGGGTTAACGATGAATGCGCTGACAATGGCATTTGTAAAGGTTGATACATCTTTAGGACGTACTTTTATACCTTTTACTTTTTTAGTTGCTACTTCTGCTAATTTTTTATATACCGAACCCATCGCATGGTCAACGTGTTTACCACCACGTGATGTACATATACCATTTACAAACGATGGCATTGGTACTGCCTCATCTGTAGGAAACAATGCTACTTCCCATCGTTTTGATACTTTCAAATAGGTAATTGGTTTATCTGTATACAATGCAGTATAGTCGCCTAAATTAGTTACTGGTAAATCATTCCCGTTTAATGTAACTTTTACATCTTTTGGTGAACATGCAGCCATTTCCAACGCTCGTTTGGTTAAATATTTTACATATGCACGGTTGATTTTTTGCATTTTAAATCTAGACCATTCTGGAATAAACGATACTTCGGTAATGTCGCGCTTCAATTGTGTTTTCACAACTCGTGGTCCAGCCGTTGTACCCATGTTGTTTTCCCATTTTTGTGTCAATTCTAAACCATTTTTAGCGTCTACACAACGAATTGTAAACTCGCTTGAGAATATGTTGGTTAGTTTGGCTCCCCAACCGTTGCGACCACCACCTAATCTTTGTTTTTTATCATCATAATTTTCACCAGTCAGTATATGTCCAAATACCATCGTTGGTACATACATATTGTGTTCGGTATGCATTACCACTGGTACAGTAGTGCCATCGTTTTTAACAGTTATACGTCCTGTGTCCATGTTATACGATACATCGATGCGTCTGGTGTAAGAACCTTTACGTTGTATGTTGTCAAATGCATTGACAAGTACTTCGTCTGCTATTTTGCCTACTGCTGGTGAGAAGTGGACAATTTCTGATTTAAATTTAAATGTTTTTAAATCTGGAAGAAACGTTTCGATTCGTTCTGGTCTTGTGTTACCAACGTACATGTCGGGGCGCTCATGACAATGCTCTATCTGCCCCATCTTTTTGTAACGTTTGGATATTTTGTTTATTTCTGTTTGTGAACGTTTCATTTTATATATTTTATAGGTGTTGTTTTATATGTGGAATATTCGTAAAAAAAGCTATATAAATTATTAAAAATATATAATAAATCGATGAGTAAATACGTAGATGAGGCAGACAAGGAAGTTGCTAATTTTACTGGAAAAAGTTCTAATTTAAAAATACGTAAAATAAGTGCACGTGATAGTCCAAGAGGTCAAATAGATAGTCCAAGAGGTCAAAGAACAGCGACACCGAGACGAATGTTCGGCAGTCCCACTATAAATAACAATTTTGCTGAAAGCGTTAAGGGCAGCCTAAACAAATCGTTCGAAAAAATAAACATCAACAAATCACCAAAATCCATGGACCATCTAAATGAAGATGAAATTGGTATTTATATAGCATCGGTTGATTTTCCTGATATTGGGGAATACAATACAAAATATAAACAACAAATGATAGACTTATGGAAATTTTTAGTAATGAAGGGAAAACTCGGTGTTTTTAAAAGTGTTGCTCATGGACCATATATATATGGTAGATTCTGGCAAAAACGGGAAGCAGATATTCAATATAGTTATTTTGTTAAGATGATTCTTTCTGGCAAATTACAATCAAAAGATGAATTTAAAACATTTATGAATGCAGATTTTTTTCATATATACAAAGTAGGCGGATATTATAGTCAAAGTGAAAAATACGACCGTGAAAATGCATACAAAGGCAACGGACCTTTAACAAATATGCCAGGATTTGTTCCTTATTATTTTTCACATTCATGGATAATTAAATTTATTACTAATGATTTCCGACACACACGCAAAAGGGTATATATGGAGTTAGTAGAAAAAAGTATTCATGAAAGACTTTTTGCAGAAGGTTATATGGCAAACAATCCAAACGATCCAGATAAAAGATTACAAAAAAGTGAATTGGTATTTAATATACATTCTTGTGATTTGCAACAACTAATTCAAAATATATTAACAGATTTAAAAGATAACAAAACAATTTTAAGCTTTACAACAACAGATAATAAAGCTTCTGAAATTTCTATACAGATAACGGAAGTTACTCCAAAAACTAATTGTGCAGATGTATCAAATATAGAAAAATCAAATACATTGAAAACGTTTGTATCAACATTAAAATTTTAAATTAATATATTATATAAAATAATTATAGTATATATTATGGACAACCCATCGTATTTTGTACTTAATCCTATACATATAGAATATGACACTATAGAAAAATATAAGAAAACAATAGAATTTGACGAAAAAAATAATTGGTATTATACCATGGTCGTCTACCCTTTTCATTATCAAAAACACATAGAGTGGCTCACTCGAAAAAACCGTTTACTTCGTTCTTAAAATTTTATATTTTACTATAATTTAAAATAATTTTATAGTTTCGAAACGGTTTTTGAGAAAAATATTTTTTTACAAAAAAAGTTTTTGATTTATGTTTCGAAACATGAATGAAAATGTGTTTGCACATGGTCGTCCGAAAACCGTTGTGGAAGTTTATAAAAATATTTTTTTTAATATAATTTAAGTTTTTTCATTAGGTATAAAACGTTTTTTTGAGAAGGTAGATGAATTGTAAAAAAAGTGTCTTTTTATAAGAATATGTGTATGATTAAATGCGTACAATAATAATGTATAAAAATGTGTAGTCGTGTTATATTAATGCAGCGTAAAAAATCAAGTGTAATGAGTATACCATTAGAAGGTCCTTGTAAGCCATTGGAAATAGTATTTGATATGGGTGATGGTACAACTATAATGGAATATATGTTTCCTATGGATGGCAATTGTATCAATATATGTCGTCGTGTGAATGATCGATTAACATGTGCAATATGTATGAAGGAATGCCAAGAGGAGGCTGGAAAAAAGTGGTATGGTATATTGGGTTGGGAAGGATGTCACATGCGTTGTTGGAAAGAGTTAGCAATGAGATATCATGTTTGGTTGGGTAATAGAGAGAACAATTTAACTAATTTTTGTAAATTTATGGGTTAATTATTTTTTAAGTAGAAATTTTAATATTATTTGTTTCTATCTCTTCGTGTTTCCGTTTTTGTCCTGCTAATTGCTTTATTTGTTTTTTAATTTCGTCTATGTCCAATTCTATTTTTTTAATTTTCTTTCCATCCCATTTATTACCTTTACTTTTCTCTTTTTCTTTTGTATCTTGGGAAGGAGCGTACTCCCGCAAAAATGTTCCCAGTTTTAATTTATACATAGACGATTTAAATAATTTTGCTTGATCAGCATATATTTGAAGTTTAGAAGACATCTTTAACCATGTTGTTTCTATGGTTTCTGCTTGTATTAGTAATTTACCTGTTGTGAAGTCATCGCGTTTTGCATTGTTCGCAACTAGATGAGTTGTTATATCAGAGGCAATGGCGGCCGTAATTAACCGTCGTATTCTCGGCAGTCGTGGGTCGTCATGAAATTCTGAAGACATATACAGTTATTTATATTATTATTATATATATAGTATTTTTTTTAAAGTTACTTTTTTATACACTTTCATCTGATGGAGTTTGTATTGTTTTGTTAAAATGTTGCCGTTTTATTAATTGAATCGTTTCAACAAAATCTTCATCGTCCGAAGAATCTGTATCTGACCATAATATTTCTTCCGCTGAATTATTATTTAAAATGGGTTTAATACACATGTAATATAATCCTAAAAATATAAATCCACATATTGATAAAACACATGCAATGAAAAATAATTCCATCATCGAACCTCTTTCCTCCACTGTAAACGAATGACACAACTTGCCGACACATATCTTACATGTACTATTTGTTGTATTTTTAGAACATATTGGGTCTTGAGGAATATATGTAGTGGTAACTAATGATACTGCAGTAGTAGTTGGTACTAAAGTAGTAGTTGAAGTTATCGTAGTAGTTGACGTTATCGTATTATTCGGTGCTATCGTAGTAGTTGACGTTATCGTATTATTCGGTGCTATCGTAGTAGTTG